>ERZ1292623.989-Hain-H51-01um-R1-989-length-28403-cov-18_pt1 | contig 28403 bp, 33 predicted proteins | sample MGYA00564398_ERZ1292623 | MGnify/ENA primary metagenome ERZ1292623 (study PRJEB36523, sample SAMEA6512633) | groundwater metagenome | collected 2019-01-07 | study: AquaDiva: Metagenomics assemblies of 32 groundwater samples | reverse complement strand
TCATTCTCACTAGATAAGTAAATAAAATATATAAATACATATGATACCAACACTTAGTTACGAATGGTAGAGTATATTTAAATTAAAAAAATAAGTTTTTCTTCATCGAAGTTTCCAGCATTATCTGTAGCTCTAAAAGTTAAATTATGTTCTCCAGCACTAAAAGATTTCTTTCTATTATAGCTATCACAATTCCCACATAATCTCTTAAACCTAGGTCTACTATCATTTTCATCAAGGTATTCTAAATTAGTTTCTTCACTTATCTCAATATCAAATTCAACTCTTCTTCTAGTTATATTGTAGTCTAGCTTAGTAATCTCTGGAACAGTAGTATCAACCTTAACTTTAATTGGTCTTCTTTGTACTTCATTAAAAAACATATCACCAACATCAAACCAATACTCAATAGTTTCATTATCATGTTCACTTAAATCAACATTAAATTCACAAACTTGTTTTTTTCCAGTAGGACAGTCAAATTTTGTAAGACTTCCATTATAATGCAAAGTTATATTATGTAAAAATTCTTCATCATATTCAACAGAGAAACTACCATTAGTATACTTATCCCTCTTAGGGAATGTTTTCTTTATTTTTGGTTCTGTTGAGTCAACAAAGAAACTAACATTTTGTCTATCTAATTCTCCAAATTTATCAGTCGCTATTACACTTAAATTGTGGAAGCCATCTTTAAAATTTTTACTTCTGTTATATTCTCCGCAATTTCTACACAATCCTTTAGGTCTTGAATCATCTATCCCGTATTCTAAGTTTACTAATCTTTTATTTATTAAAACATCAATTAATACTCTTTCATCTTCATAGGATGTTGATACTGGTTGTATTAAGTTTATCAATGGGGGAACTCTTAAAATTTCAATGGTATCATTAACCTCAACATATTCCTGTCCTTCACCTTTGCATCTATAGTTAACTATTTTTTCACCAAGTTCATAATATGTATTATTAGCAGAAGTTTCGCTAGGATCAATATCAACATAGCCTTCTTCCCAATTAATCTGACATTCAAAAGCATCATTATTCTCTAAAGTAGCATAAACAGTTCCATTCGTATCAGTTTCATTACTCTCTCCAGGATTATCTCCCAAAAACATCTCTGGAACAGCCAAAACATCAACTTTAACCCCCTGTTCAACAGCAAAAACAAATGAGCTTAATAAAATACTAAAAATTATAAGATATTTTATGTCCATTTTCTTTTCCTCCTTTTTACTATGATTAGAGAGGTGATTAAGAGAAGTATTAAAACTCCAATAACTAAAGTGGTTATTAAATTTCCTTTATCTCTTTGTTTAATAACTTGTTCCACTTGTTTTTCCATTACTTCCTCATTTCCAGTTTTTAACCTGATTTTTTCTTTTTGTTCTTCTTCAGTATACAGTTCTTCTAATTCATTCACTATCTCACCGGTTATTTCATTTTGATTCTCTGGTGAACTTGAAGAACCAGAATTTGCCGAGCTATCAGAGTTTTGTCCATTGTCATATTGGACTTCTTCAATATTAGATATAAAAACTTTCAACCAAACAGCCAATTGAATAACAGTATTTGTTTTTTCTTCTTCTCTCATCAAAATAACCCCATGATATTCGCCTTCTTTCTCACCACTAATACAAACCTCTATTCCAGAATCATCAGAATTAATCTCATTTGGGTAAGATATAGTAATTCCATGATCTTTTGCCCCCTTGTTAAAATTATTTACAGCCCAATCAACATCTTTATTTTCTGCCCATCTATCAGTAACAGTAATAATTTCTGATTCTGAACTTATATAAATATTCTGACAATCTTCTTTTCCACTTAACATTTTGAAAGTTAAACTACTTGGTGAAAATCCTACAGCAAGCACTATAACAGATAAAAAAATAACTAACATAAAAAATAAAAAAAAGAACTTCATTTTATTAGGTGGGACCAGATACCGTATAAACAATTGTTCCTGCTTTTGTCCCTGCTGGTAAACCTTCTGGTACATCCAATCTAGCATCCCAACTTACTGGATCAAAAACACAAGTCCCTCCAGAATAATCACAAATCATTGTAACATCTGCTCCAACTATGTTTACCCAAGTATCGGGCGAGGTCTCAACTTCTATATCATCAAATAAAGTATCATCATCTCCAGTAACTTCAGTAACCTCAACTGTAACATTAACATTACTACCATTCGCATCAAATTCTATTGGACTGGTTGATGGATTATCCTCTGTTCCGGGAGCAACAATTCCGAAATCTAATGTTCCTGGACCAACACTAATAGTTATATTCTCACTAATCTCAATAGTTGTAGGAAGACCCAAGCTAAAAACTAATCCACTACCCAAAGCAATCACTAAAATACTTAACAAAACTAATTTCCTCATTTTTTATACCTCCTTTTTTAAAAATTAATAAATCTAAAAAATATATAAACCTATGTTACTACTACTTTCAACAAAAAGACTAAACAATAGTTATTGTAGTTTCTCTCTCATCAGTATTCTCAGCTTTATCAATTGCTCTTACAATTAGATTATGCTCACCATCTCTAAATCTTTTCCCCCTCTCGCAAATTAAATCCATAGAGCAAAGTGTTTTCCATTTTGGTTTTGTATCATCTAAATCCATATATTGTATCTTTGCTGTTTCATCATCAATTTCAACATCAAAATATACATTTCTTTCTTCATTCCAAACACTAAAGTTAAGTATTTCAGGAGCAGTAATGTCAACTAAGACTTCGACAGGTCTTCTATTAGATACAGTTCTAACAAAATCACTAACATCAAACCAGTATTGGATTTGTTGACCGTCAAAATCACTCAGATCTACTACAGCAGAACATGATTGTTTACTACCACTACTACACCAATCCATCAATAAATCACTCATATTCCCTTCAGTACCATAATTTAAAACAATATCTTTCAAATTATCTTCAGTATATTCAACTATAAACTCACCATTGGCATATTCCCCTTTTTTTGGATAAGTTCTATGTATTTTAGGAGTTTTACTATCAATATTAAACTGAACATTTGCCTCATCAGTTAAACCATTAATTTTTTTAGTAGCTTTAAAAGTAACATTATTTTCACCTTCATTCAATCTAATATCCTTATCATAACTAGTACATTTATCACACAAAGTTCTCCATCTAGGCCTTGAATCTGCTAAATTCATATACTCTAATAATGAATAAGAATCTACTTCTAAAAGGGCTGGAACTCTCCTATCATCATACCAAAAATCACTTTCAGGAGAAAAAATAGTTAATACAGGTGGTTCTAAATCAGTTCCACCATCATCAAGAATGCTGCAAGATTGATCTTGACATCGATTTAAATCAGTAGGATTTCCAGATTCAGTCACACATACTATACAAATACCAGGATCTCCACAAGAATTTTTGGAACCTAACTCACAAACATATCTAGGATTATCAACAGGAGTACCTTGACAGTCTGTTAAACATAACTTAGTTTCAGCAAAAACATTAGGAATTATAAAAATAATTAATAGAAAAGATAATGTAATCATAAAATTAAATTTGTTCATTTTTCACCAAAGTTTTCCTAAAAAAAGAAAAAAAAGAAAAAAAGAGTTAAAAAACTCTTATATAGCTTCTCCCCAGAAGAAGATATCTCCATCAGAGAAGTCACCAACACATGGCTCTGGCAATGCTAATTTGAAAGTTACTGCAATCTCTGCTCCAGGTGCTAAGAAATTACCTGCCCAGTATGTACCAAGTATTTGCAAGTCGTTAATTATCTCTGCATCATTGTAAAAGTCTCTTGTAAATTGATCACTATATACAATTGGTCTGTAACCTTCAGCATCTGAATTTGCGTTTCCAATTGTGTCATATGCTCCACTTGTTGCAAAGTAACACAAATGATCTGCGTTGTCTGTACCAGTAGTTCCAACAGCGTCTGCATTACAATCTTCTGTAAATGTTGCTCCTGAAGCTGTACCATCACCTAGATCTACTTGTGATCTTAGGTCTTGTGATAACTTTAACCTATTACTTACAGGACATTTAGCACCACTTGAATCAGGGTCATAAAAGTCTGTACCAGATACGAACATATCTAATAAAACTCCAGAACCTTCATCAGCATCATTTCCTACTAGAATTGTATCAGAGTAAGAAACTGCGCCAGGTCTAACATCTTCAAATACTACATCACCATCAATAGTTACTGCTACAACAGGATTTAAGAACCAAAATTCATTTTCATCCATTGTTGCACTTCCATCAGTTGAAATTGCTTCAATAGTTACGAAGTATTCACCATACATTGAATCAGGTGTTTCTACTGTGAATATACATTCATAGTAAGCCATAACATCTGGATTAAACTCTGTCAACTCTTCTTCTAATATTCTTGCATTACAAGATTCTTCAATTCCCTGTCGATCTGTTCTTGCACACTCTACTTCAATGTCGTTACCTTCGCCTTGAGTGTCTCCAATTGTTCCAACAACTTCTTGGATTTGTTCAATCTTGTTTTTATCCATTACTAAAACAAGCCACTCAATTTGCTCTCCTTCGAAAGCATAATTCTGTGTTCTTTCAAATAATGTATTAGAGCAGTCACTTGTCCTTCCTGCTTCTACACAGTCTTCTACAACACGTCTCTCATCACACATCCAAATCAAAGGTGCAAACTCTTCAGGTGTTATGTCAATTCCGATTCCTGTTCCCGCGTCTACACCATAAACTGGTAACACTGTAATCATTAGCATTGCTGTCATCAATAAACTTAAAGCACGTTTTTTCATACTTCATACCTCCATATTTGTTTATACATATTTTAATCCGAACTATTCAGCTCGGGTATTTGCCGGCAAACACATTAATTTGCCTTGTCTTTAAGACCATAATTTTATATTCCCCCTTGTTATTACAAGACATTAGACCGTAGTAGTAAATAAGCCGTATTTAAATATTATCACTCTAAAATGTATACATTCTAGAACAGAAAAAAGGTAACACTTATGTCGTAGAAAGTAGTGGTAATAGCTACAATATCAACAAATGTAACTAATAGATAGTAAATTAATAGTAAGGTAACTTACTTAAATCTTTATCATATCCACCTTCTATCACAACACTACCATCATCCTTAATACCACTTATCCAGCCAGATTTCAGAACAAATGGCCTTCCAATACCTTTACTAACATCGAATAAATCTACAAATTCCTCATCATCAATTTTTAATTTACTCACACAATATTTTCCATTATCACTAATAAAAAAATCACTTCTAACATCAGGATCCCATATTTTTTTCTTATCATTTGAAATAATATTAACTAATGAATAACCAGTTTTATCCTCACAAATTATATAACCATTATTAAATCCAACTATTTTACTTTCAGACCTATACAAAATATCTCCACTACTTAAATCAAATAATAATTTATTATCTAATAAACCAACGCGATCATTAACATCTAAAGGCAAAACAGTTTCTATTCTTTTCTTTTCAGGAAAATCATCTAAAGCATAAATTTTTCTATCACCTACAAAAAAACTATGCAAAACCATCTCATCTAAGTCTCTAATTATCTTTCTATTTTTAACACCATCATAAACAGCAAAAGCTTTATTACTTCCCTTATCAAAATAAACAAGATCTCCATCAGCTTTCATTTCCTTCACAATAGATTCACGATCATTATTCGTAAGTAACTCAATTCCACTTTCAGACTTATCAGAATCAAGAAAAGAAAAATCAAAAATAGGAAATTTTAGGCTAATACTAATTTCCTCTAATTTAATATCTTCCCTTTTTACACCAGGAAGTTCATAAACAGTTTTAACAGAAACAGATCTAGATATAATAGGTGCTAAATTAAGCCTATCAATAGATTCATCTGCATAAATATTAGACCAACAAATACCTAAACCAAGTAAATTAATTAAAGTTTTTCCTAATTTCATGCACCCAATATGATATAGAGTTATATAAAGATTACTAAGCCCTCAAAAAAGCATTATCAACTTGATCATTCTGCCAGCCCTTATTAACTAAGGCCCTTCTTATTATTGTATCACTAAAACCTTTAGCTCTATAATCTTTAATAAAGTTAACAACCGGATCGCTTTCACCAGTTATACCAAACTTCTCAGTTCTTAATTCCTCATCACTTTTTATTATCTCATAATCTGGTTTCTTTTCTTTCTTAGGTTTACTTGAACCTTTCCTACTATGTCTAAAAATAAAAAACACACTAACACATATTACCATTACACTAACTATCCCAATAATAATATATAACCATAAAAAATTTGGTTCATCAATTAAAACTTCTTGTTCAGTATTAGGTCTAGGTCTTACAGGTTCACTTATAGCTCCAGGGGTATCTGCTCCAGAACCAGTTGTACTACTTGGTTGACTAGAGGGGATATTACTAGAAGCACCTACAACAACATTCCAACTAGCACTATTAGTTTGTAAACCATCACTAACTTTTACAGTAACAGTATAAGAACCATCACTAACTCCTGCCAAAGCAAAACTTCCACTAGGATTATTCTGATCAACACCATTAACAGTCCAATTATATGATAAGGTATTATCACCGATGGCACTAACTAAAAACACACTGCTACTACCGCTATTAACACTCACGGAACTTGAACTAGGAGATTTACTCACGATTTGAGGACCACCAATACTAGGAACAGTAGTAGCAGTACTATAAGTTCCATCACTAACATCTTCAACTACTAATTCAATATCATCAGTCCCAACACTTAATCCATCAGGATCAGTAGCATTTATCCTAATAGTTTCATTACCTACGAAATCAAAAAAAGGAGTTAATTCTATTTTATTCCCATCAATATTAGCTTCAATAAGCTTATTTCCAATTACTTTATATTCCAATTCATCTCCATCAGAGTCATAGAAAAAATCATTCATATTCAATGTTTCATCAAAATTTTTATCCCATATTATTTCTGTAGGATAATTATTAACTAATCCAGGGGCATCACCTGTAGAATTAACATTCACAGTAAAATTATTACTACTAGCTAAAAAGATATTTTTATATAAAGTATAAACGCTAACATCAGTAATCTTACCACTAAAGTCTTGTTCGAAACTTAAATTGACTTTACCAAGATTATCAATAGTCATATTTATCTTATCAGAACTAATTTCATAATTTACATCAACGTTATTAGAAAAATAATCCCCCAACACAAATACCCTTTCCGCGATTTTATCTTCTTCAGCTTCTATATTCTTTATTATACCTACAAACTGAGAACTAGGAATAATGCTTTCCTCATCATATTCAAATAAAATAGCATCTATATTCTTGTAAACTGACATGCTAACGTTTCTTGTTATAAATGCATTTCCCACTTTATTAGTCTCTTCCTCATTATACAAAAAATAATCATTAATATTGGTAACCCAATAGCCATTATCTATATTTTGAGTAAAATTCCAGCCAACAGCTATTTTTGCACTTGCTAAACTACCACTTAAGCTTACAGGTCTAGTTTTGAAACCAGGTAATTTCTCAAAAAAAACATTTCTAGCAGAATATGTATTATTAATACTCCACAAATCATCAGCATCATTAACAACATAAACACCAGCCAAATACTCTTTTTCCCTAGTAGAGTTATGTTGAATAAAATACACAACGGGCTCTGTACTAGTCCCTAAAACAGAATATAAATCAAAATCAACACAATTACCATTAACATTATTACCAAGTTGACCTTGAGGATTCAAATCTATATATTTAACTTTAAATATACCATCCCATATATTTTCATAAAAGGCATTTCCACAAGCGCCAGTTGGTAAACTACTAACAACCCTAGAAGTAATATTCCCAAGCTCATAGACTATAAGCAAGGAACCTAACATTACAATAACTAGTATAATATTAGCAATCCACCTCATTTTCATAATAATATCTTAAATACTAGGTATTTATTAATTTTTACCTTCATATCTTGATAGTTAATTTTTTAAATACGCTAAAAATGAAAAAGTCATGATTTCAAAAAGAAAACTAAATGAAGTAATGAATTCATTTAACTTCTATCATAGAGAATTACTCAAGAAAAATATAACAGTAGAAGGATATGTTAGTGAATATAATAGATGTCGAGTTGAACTTCTTGAATTTGGAGAAAGGTATCTTTCAATGAGGTCATTAGAAAGAAGGCTTGACCAATCAACAATATTCTATATTATAGAAACTCTAGAATTTATTAAAAAGAGACTGCTTGATTCTTCTAGAAAACAGCTGAGAAGAGCAGATGAACACGGATTTAGTCTCGAATATGTTTTTATTCAAAGATTTATAGGTCCAAGGGTTGTTACAAATATAACAAATTTAGAGGAAGTTTCAAAATATTGGAATATAGACAAATTAATAGAAGTTTTATCTGATCTATAAATAAGGCCTTACGAGAAACAAAAAAATATAAATACAAGAAAACACACCCCAAATTAATAATGAAGACAATTACAGAACAGGATAAAATTCATATAACAAAGAGTAAAGGAAATCTAATAACAAAAGTAACAGTGTATCTTGCTTTGTTAACAGGAATATCATCAAGTGGTTGTACTACAGGGCCGTTATACAATCAGTGCACATTACCATGCCCACCAGATCGTCCACCAGTAATGTATGCACCAGGTAGATGTTGGTGTAGTGGTTATGATAGAAATGGTGATGGCACTTATGATCCATGCACTGATGATAATCAATGTTTGCCAAGTATTTTATATTTATAATTTTAAAGCCTTATTTCCCAAATCTCCTTTCTCTTTTCTCAAATTCTTTAATACATTTCAAAAAGTCTTCTTTTTCAAGTTCAGGCCAAAATTTCTCAACAAAAAACCATTCAGAAAAATCAGATTGCCATAATAAAAAACCACTAGTTCTTTTTTCACCAGAAGTTCTTATTATCATATCTGGTTTACTTGTCATATACAAATTCTCTTCAAAAACCTTCTCATCAACATCACCAGCTTTTAATTCACCTTTTTCAATCTTCTCAGCTATTTTCTTAGCAGCATCTAATATCTCAGCTCTTCCACCATAAGCCATTGCAAAATTAACAAATAAATTATCATGATTTTTAGTTTTTTCTTCTAATTCTTTCATATATTTTTGAACACTTTCAGGAAACATATGAATTCTTCCAATAAACTTAAATTTAACCTTATCTTCATAAACTTCAGGATCATTTATAGTTTTTTTAAACTCTTCTTCAAACAAGTTCATTAAATAATTAAATTCTTTCTTAGGCCTATCAAAGTTTTCAACAGAAAATGTAAATAATGTAACCTCCTTAATGCCCAATTCTTTACACCATCTTAATAATTCTCTAATCTTCTTAGCTCCCCATTCATGTCCTTTCCATGGCTTAAGCATCAATCTCTTAGCAAATCTTCTATTACCATCCAAAATTATTCCAACATGTTTAAGAGGTTTATCATATAAATTAGCCATTTGTTTTCACTATCTTTTAACAATGAAAATTATTTAAAAACCTTTCTAATCTTATAAGAAACATTTAAAACAATAATAATCATATAAAATTTATGCACTTAACCCAATTATCAAAAAAAGAAACAAAAAAAGTCTTAAAACAATTTCAAGAGCAATTTGGAATAAAGTCTTTAGACTTAGACTATCTATTCTTCAAAAACAATGATAATAAAATCTTCATAACCTCAAAAGAATTTCAAATCATCCCGCAAGATAAGTTTTGGATTAACAATCTAGGCTTGTATATAGCAAAAATTGAAAAATTTGGTATGCACTTAACAATAGAAGGTTCTCAACTAATAGGAAAGAAAGCAACAAAGAATGTTCTAGACACAAATGATTACAAAGAGTGGATGAAAGGTAATGACATAACAACAAATAAAAAATTCAAAGGATGCATTATAATAAAAAATAGAGATAACTATTATGGTTCAGGAATTTACAAAAATAATAGAATATTAAATTTCATCCCAAAATCAAGAAGATTAAGAGACTAATTAACATATAACTTATATTTTTTGATATAATCATAAACAGATTTTGGAACAACAGATTTAATCCCTTCTCCATTCTGTAATTTTAAAGTATATGGAAATTAAACAAAAATGAACAGAGAACTAGTAAAAATTTGGAATGATATAAAAGAAGGCAGTAATCGAGAGCAAAGATTATTTAGCGACGCTTGGAAAGAGTTTAAAAGGATAATTGATAAGAAAACCAAGATTTCTGAAAGTCCTCCGGAATTCAAGAAGTTTAATGGTGTAGATGGGAAATTCAGTTTAGAACTTAACTGTATGGAATGCAGGGATAAGTTTGTTCAAGAGTTTAGTATTGGTGATTGTCCTAAATGTCGTAAGATATTTGATGATAAGATTAAAATAAAAATGGAGGAAAGAAGGAAGAAACATCCTAACGACCCAGAATGGATTCATACGCTTTCAGCATGGTATGAGATTTGGGAAGAAGAAGGCAAAATACCAAAAGTGTAAAGTAAATCTTTAAAGTATGCACTTCTGTTAATATTATAGAATATTAAAAAAGAGGGTAAAACTTATAAAACCCATTATCTTATTTTCCTAATATGGGAAGTAAACGTAAACCAAAGCGGTTGGAATTCTGGGAATCAGCTCTTACAAGACCAGCGACTTTTAAGCCAAAAGAAGAAGCCGTTAATAAATTAGAAGCATTTTATCGTAGTAGACAAAAAAGTATTAATCAACATCCTTTCTTGTCTGGGGATGAGATTAAACATCAACAGTTGGAGAGAATTAAGCAATTGGTTGTTATAGCATATAAACACGTACCATTCTATCATGAACTTTATTCAAATGCTGGTTTTGAGCCAAGTGATTTAAAATCTTGGGAGGATTTTTATCGTTTACCTATTGTTTCAAAGGAAGGTCTCCTTGAAGCAGGTCTTGACAATACCACCAACGTTTCATTCCCAAAAGACGATCTTTATTTAACAAGAAGTAGCGGTTCAACAGGTAAGGTCTTGCGTATTGCTGTTAATGAAGAAGCCATTCTTGTTGATACGTTACAAGGTATTCGTCAGTTTTGGCTACAAAGCGAAGGACACTATAGCCAGAATCATTTATTGACACACGTTTACACGGTGCCGTGGTGGTTTTCTTCAGTTCGTGGTAAGCATGAAACTGCCTTTATTTCATCACTAGTTGAACCTGAAAAAATTGTTGAAATTCTTCGTAACCTAAAAACTCATGTCTTATCTTGCTATCCATCAAACTTAGAATCATTATTAACAGTATCTCATGAACTATCCAACAGATTATATCTTGCTGTTGTTCATTCGGAAATGTCAAGTAAGGAACAAAGAAAGAACTTTAGTAAGACTCTTGGAGTTCCAGTTCTAGATGAGTATAGCTCTGAAGAATTGACAAGAATAGCCTTGGAACTACCCAAAGGCGCTTATCACGTAAATGAAGATGCAGTAGTATTAGATATTTTAAATGAAAAAGATTTAAGACATGTTCAACCAGGAGAAACTGGAATTGCTGTAGGCACTAATCTTTTGAATGAAGCAATGCCTTTTATACGTTATAGGCAAGGCGATTATATAAGACTACCAAAAAAAGAGCAACATTCTGATGTCAAGTGGATGCAAATAGAAAGTATAGAAGGACGTCTTAATGATAGTTTTGTGAGACAAGATGGAACAAAAGTGCCAGCAGGTACTTTATTAGATGCTTCTTATCGTTGGATGTTCGATTCAGGCATTCAGCCATATTCTTTCGAGGTTATACAAACAGCTTATGATAATGTAACTGTAAACTTATACTCAAAAACACGATTTGATAGGACGCAGTTAGCATTGTTAGAAGACAAGGTAAAAATACATTTAGGCTTTTTACTTGGAAGAGAATGTGCAATTGATATAAATGTAATACGCGATGTTCCACATATTTTAGGAAGAAAACATAGACCAATTAGAAGGGAATTCAAAAAATGAAAACTACAACTTATAAAAAGCTCTCTCCAATTTACAAAAAGCTATTGGACAAAGCAGAACAAGTAATGAAAAAAGGCTATTCTCCTTACACTAATTTCTATGTTGGAAGTGCTTTGTTAACAACAGATAACAAAATTTATTCCGGTTCTAATATAGAAACAGCTTCCTATGTTGCTATATGTGCTGAAAGAGCAGCTATTTCAAAAGCGGTCTCAGAAGGAAAGTACTTGTTTAAAGCTATTGCAGTCATAAGCAAATGCGACCATTTTGATGTTACTAAGATTGCTGGTCCATGCGGTATTTGCAGACAGCTTCTCTATGAATTTTCTGAAGTAGCCAAACGAGACATAATTGTTATAAACAGCACAACAAAAAAAGATAAGATTATCATAACAAAAATTTCCGAATTAATGCCATTATCATTTGGACCAAAAGATACCAAAGTAGATGTTTCAAAGTATAGAAAAAATTATCAATCGCAATAACGTGTCATTATCATTATTATTAAATAGAATATGGAGGACAAGCTAATTTTTTACCTTATGGACCTAATTCACTCTTAAAAATATATTTGTTTTTTTAACTCTTTAAATCATAAAATATTACTTTTCAGTATTAATATTCAGTAAAAAATTGTTTTAGGATAAGTGTATACTTAGAAACTTGACTTAACAAAAAGATAAAGTTTAAAAATAAGTTATGATTTTAATTCTATATTGGGTATGGTAAGGTAGTGTAGGTTATGGTAAGGTTTGGTAAGGCAAGGTTTTACACTCCCAATATCAAAATTTTATAGTATAAGTCATATGCTACTATTTTAGGGGGGTTCAGTAGCCACTTTTATACATTACGAACTACTATCTTTCCTAACTTTCTTTAACACTTCTGAACTACCATCTTTCAAATTAATTAATCTGCTGGAAAAAATAGTCGCTAAACTTCCTAATATTACACTATACAAAATAAATAAATAAATCAACGGAATTATACTATTAAATGCTACAATATCTAGTCCAAGCAGAATAAAAGTCACAACACTAACAGCAATTCCCTTAGGAACATTTAAACTCATAAACAACTTCTCTTTAAACTTAATTGGCATATTCTTAAAAGAAGCGCTTACCGAAATATATCTAATTACTAAATATATTAAAAACAAAATCAAAGAATTTATCAAAAAATCTTGATCACTCGGAAATTTAATTAACAATCCTATCAATATGAAAACAATTATTTTCAGAAAATTAGTAAACATATTTGTAAATTTTCCAAGATCTAATTTATCTTTTAATCCTAATCTTCCATAAACAATTCCTAACGTAGTTATAGCTAATATGCCATTACCATTTATACCCTCAGCTAGAGCATAAGTAACTAAAATAGTGGCAATAACAATTAAAGGCCCAATAGCTGTATAAAATCTTCTATAGTTTAATTGAAAAATAACAATACCCAAAACTAAGCCAGTTCCAACACCAGTCATTATTTGCTGTAAAAAATGAATAATAAAATTACTACTTATAATACCACTGTAAATTTCAATTATAACTAATGGTATAATTACAGTTAAAGGAGTATTAACTATAGATTCAAACTCTAAAACTTCTAATAATCTATTTTTTGATTTTTGGATCAAACTTAATAAAATATCAGGACTAGTGTCTCCCATCAAAGTAGCAAACATTAAACTAACAAATATATCCTTCCAACCCCAATTTCCATAGAAAAACAACAGATGTACAGCAGTAGTTAAAAAAATTATGCAAAAAAATAAAAATAATAAACTAAGTTTAGCAGCTATTGGGCTTAATCTAGCCACTTCTTTTAATTTAAACTCAGAACTGCTAACAAAAACAATCATAATCAAAGTAAATATACTGAATACGAATAAGATTGAAGAAGGGATTACTTCAATAAGGTTTATATCAATAACGTTGCCAACTATAACACCCAATAATAACAATAATAAAACATCAGGAACTTTAATCTTCTTAGAAATTATGGTTAAAACTACACCAATAGCCAACAAAGCAGCAAACCAATATAACCCAATTAAAGGATCAGCTATATCTATCACCTCTCTTATTATAATTTAATAGTTATTGGATATTTAAACCTTATTACCTTTTCAAAGCTAAATGAGTCCACTTATAAACAACATAACTTAAGCATCCTAAAAAGCCTAAACCAAGATCTAACATTGTATCCATATGTGGATTCAATATGCTTTCAACTTTCTCCCTGTTTATTAAATCAAATATATAAACTCCTTGCAATTTAAAATCAAATAATAAATCTCCTGCAAATTCACTTAATTCAAACAAAGCCAATATACCCATCACAATGCTAACAGTCAATAAAAATTTCCATTTTAATGTGATATCTAACTTATTTATTATAAAAAACACAATACTACATAGTAAAACAGGACTTACAAAATGTAAAAATTTATCATATAATTCCCATCTATAATAAAATCCAAAAGGAGGCAATCCAGCACCAATTATAGATCCAAAGACCATTATCAAAAATAAATAAAAATAATACTTCAAAGGAAAGTCAAATTTGTAAACATGATCAACATAATGAAATAAAAACAACACACCAATAGTCACTAGCAGAAAAGCAATAGATGATAAACTTCTAGCAAAATATAATAAAATTAACCCTATACCACTTAATCCAATTATCACTCTCCTTTTATTCTTTAATTTCATGCTATTCTAATGTAAACTATATAATATAAATATTACTTTTTAAAAACATAAGCAAATTTTATAAACTAATATCTATTTATTTTTAATATGAATTTTAAAAAAATTCTAAAAGAACCGATAACAAGAAGAGGCTTTTTTTCAGTTCTTGGAACTTTTACTATCTTAGGATGTATGCCCAGAGGAACAGAGGAAGATTATTACTATTATCCTAATCTAGGATCAACTCCCGGTTCTACACCAAGGCCTATCCCAACTCCATCAGGGACACCTATATCTGATCCTTCTTCCCTAGAGATATGTGCAGAAACTATTGCAGAGGATAGAATAAGACAGATAGGGTATCAAGGAGGCCATTTAAATCCAGGACCCGATACTTACTTAGAATATCTAGGTAATAGAGTATCTTATCGTTGCTACAATGTTACTGGCAAGCCATATTGTAGTGGGAGGGTGCTATCAATAACAGACATGGAAGAAGATCTTGGAATCAATATCAAAAATGATCTAATAGCAAAATGTTCAATAGGAGAGGTAATAAATGTTGGAGTTGATATAAAACAGGATGAAACACTAGTCACTATAGCAACTAGGTCTTCTACAATATCTAAATCAATTGAACTTCCTCTAGGCAGATTGTATGATGTATCACATTATATTGTAAATAGTGAAGCGAGAACAGGTGAATTTGATACATTAGAATATTCCTTAACTCAAACACAAATTACAGGTATGCCTTACATAGTACAAAAACTTCAACCATATCCAGATAAACTTTATCTTTGTAAAATTAAGGATGTTCCTAATCCAGATAATGAATTTATCTTTCAATTTGCTATCCAAGGTGAACCTAGAAGTTCAGATATACTAAACTAATCACTTTTTCCAAAAATAAATAACTAACAAAATAACACCAATAGTATTAAAACTATCAGCCAAATTAAAACTAGGCCAAAAACCAAAATCAATAAAGTCCCTAACATATCCGAATACTAATCTATCAATTACATTTCCAACAGTACCGGAAAACAACAAAACCAATCCATAGTAACCATAGTTTTTAACTTTATCTTTATAATACAAAACAAAACCCATAACAAAAAAACCAAGTATAATAAAAAACCATTTCCATCCTTGTAATATCCCAAAAGCAGCACCAAAATTTCTGCTACTTTCCAATAAGTATTTACTAATTTGATCTAATAAAATCAACAATAAACTAATCAAAGTAAATTTACTCATAAAAACATTTATAAACAAATTTCATTTATAAATATATGTAAAAAATGAAAGATAAAAAAGAGAAAAAAAAACAAGGATTCTTAGCAAAATTAATAGGTAAACCTTCAGAAGAAGAGGATAAACCAAAAGAATCAGGAGAAATATTAAAACAAGGAAAAATAACAACCTTCCAAACAAATGAAAAGGGTGTACCAGAACAACTAAAATATGAACTAATAATAGAAACAATGCAAGGAGGTGTAGAAGGAAACTATTATTGGATGCAAAGGTTCATGAGAAGTAAAAATCCTTCTTTTGGTTTAGGAATGGAATTAATAAAAGTCAGAGATATATTCACAGCAGGAGAAGCATCATCATTTTGGGGTAACCTAGAGCAAAGAAAAGGTCTCCAGCAAGATAAAGTATCACAATTTCTAGCAACAATAGGCAAACTAATTAAAGACACATTTCAAATTGTTAGGGAAATGCACATAATAGACGAGCGCTTACGTTACTATGATGATTACCATAACTGGAGTAAAACCAGAGATGAAGAGGCTGAATCAGGGGTTATTGCATTAAAAGGAACATGGATTGACTTAGTAGAAGGTGGATCAAAAAACCCGGCCTCTGTATACGGATTAGCTCAACAAGTTGGTTTTGCCACATTACCAGATTTATTTTTTACTATCCACCCTAGTTCAGCAAATACAATAAAAAAAGAAGTAAATACATTAAAAAAAGTAGGAATTAACAGAAAAGTTAGAGAAGTCCTTGCAAGAAAATTAAAGCAATTTCTAGAATGGAAAGACAGAACTGAAAAAGAAATAAGACAAAGAAGAATTTTTGTTCTAAAATACTTAAGAATGCATTTCAATAACATAAAACTTTATACCACATGGATAAAACCATACTTAAGAGCAATTAAGGCACTTCAATCAGGATTCTCAGCAGATACACCTGAAGTTTCAGCAGCATTTGAATCCACAGAGCTAAACTTAGAACTAATAGGTTACATAAAAAAATATGCAACCATGACAGAAGAAGGATATGAAGAACCTCATGAATTCAAAAAATACTTTCCATCTTTACTACTAAAATTTAGACATATAGCAATGCCCATGATGTCATACCAAAAAGAACTTCAGCGTGGACCAATACATGCAGGAAGAACAGAAATAACAATAATACCTCTAGTACTAACTATAAAACAAATGCATGATTACAAAGACTTAGTAGAGCGTAAAGATCTAGAAGAAGTTGAAGATTTAATTCCATCATTACATGACTCCTTATCTGCATTAGGACCAGAATTAGATAAATATTTAGAAGAAGCAGGAGAAGAAATTAGAAAAGAAAAAAAAGAAGATGAGGAATCAGATTTAAATTTAAAAAACGTTGTTTCACCATTTACAAATGTTTTCAAAGGAGTTAAAGAAATATTCTCATCCAAAAAATCAGAAAAAGGAGAAGAAAAAATATCAAAAAAGCAAGAAGATGTAGAAAAAGCAGCAGCAAAATCTATAGCATCTAGACGTGCCTTTACAATTTATGATGTTTATAAAAAAGCACACGGAATGTTAGCAGAATAACATGAACTTAGACAAAATAAAAGAATCTTTACAAGGACTAACACCGCAACAAAAACTAGAGCTCCTCAATAAAAATTTAAAAAATGAAAAATCAGAAAAAGGTCGTGAACAAATACTTTTATTTATAGAAGAGGCAAAACAAGAACAACTCAATATAGAAGCAAACTTAAAAAGCTTACAAGTAAGAACAATAGAAAGGACTAGAGAAGAACAATTGGAAAACATAGTTGAAGAAGAGCAACTTGCTCAAACCGAACAAAAAAGAGGAGAAGAAATACAACAACTATATGGAACAAAAGCACAACAAAACAAAACAACAGGTTTATACATGAGAGAAACTCAATTTTATGCAGAAAATAGAAGTAATAGAGATTATAAACCGCAAGAGTCAGATAGATTCACTATTGAAAGAGAACAAAATTTAATAAATCCTCAAAAAAGTCTTGAAAAAGAAAGGAGGAAATATGAAACAGGTCGTGAAGATTAAAAAGAGAAGGATACTGGAGTTCGTAAGAACTCACAGGAGGTTCTTACATGGCAGAAGATAGCTATTGGGATACAGATTATTGGCATTCAATGGATAGAGTTAGTGGAAAAAATGATATTATAGACATTAATCCATCACAATTTGCAATTTCTCATGGTATTGGGGATCCATTACAAGGATTAAAGGGTAATATTTTCGTTGGTGCTTCTCAAGTAGAATTAGGTTTCATGGGACAAGGAAAAGGTTCTAGATCACAGCCAACAGGTTGGACTCCTGAATCTGTATCAAGATCTGAACGTGAAGATATAAGGCAATTAGCTAAAATAAATGAAGTTCAGCTTTCTATACATGCAACTCCCAATGTAGCTATCTCAGGAATAACAGAACAAGGATTTAATGAAGCACAATCAGAAAACGCCTTATTTGAAGTAAAAAAAGCAATTGAATTTGCAGCTGACACAGCTAACGGCGGGCCAGTAGTTTTACATGCTCAAGAATTTCCTAGATCTATTGTTGAATATTACAAAGAGGAAAAATTTACTCAATATCCAAGAGAAGAAAAAAAAGCTATAATACCTTTAGCAGATTCTAAAACAGGTCAATTAGTTCAATTAAGGCGTGATATTGAAATTGCTGAACCTGTATTAGATGAAAAAGGAGAGCCAATAAGAAATGAGGAAGGAAAAATAAAAGTTGAAATGAGAGACTTCGATTATTACCAAGATAAATTTAACAAATTATCTGATAAAGAAAAAGCAAATTATTCAAATAATGTAGGAAAATATTTCTATTCAAAGCATCAACAAAGGCAAATTGAACAAGCAGAAGGTCAAGCAGAATATTATGATAGAACAGTAAAAGAACTTGAAAAAGATGAAATTGCTTTCAGAAACATAAAAAAAGAAATTTTTGATAAAGCTAAGAATAAAGAATATGCAGCAGATCTAATAGCTGAAAGATTAGGCGGATTTTCAAAAATGACTCCTGAAGATATTAGAGAATTGAAAAAAGATCCAGATAAATTTATGGATACTAAGATTAAAGATTTACAAAGAACTAAAGAAGGTTGGAGAGAAGGAGTTATATCAGCTTTAAGATCAGCAGAGGAGACTAGGAATACAATAAGTAGAATAAAACCTATAGAAGAAGTTGGAGTTGAAAGATCAGCAGAAGCAATTGCAAGAGCTGCAATGTTTGGCTATAATATTGAAAAACAAAGAAGATTAGACAGACCCATAACAATAGTTCCAGAAAATTGGACACCAGAAGTTTATGGAAGTCATCCAAAAGAGCTTAAAAAATTAGTTCAGGAATCCAGGAAAGAAATGGTCGATATGCTTGTAAAAGAAAGAGACATGTCTAAGAAAGAAGCTCAAGAAATTGCTCAAGAAAGAATCAAAGCTACTTTTGATATAGGCCACTTAAATATGTGGCGTAAATACTTCCAAGGTACAGATAAAGAATTCAAAAAATGGGTTGATGATCAAGTAGAAGACCTAACTAAAAATAAAATTCTAGGCCATGTTCATATAACTGATAATTTTGGTTATCATGATGAACACTTAACACCAGGTGAAGGAACAGCTCCAGTTAAAGAATTATTAAGAAAACTAGAAAAAAAAGGATATAAAGGAATAATTGTAGCTGAACCAGGTGGTCAGCCAGAAGGGCAATTATTCAGATCATTAACAGGCGCATTTAAAGTTTCAAATTTTCCCATTTACAGAGTGGATAGCACACAAAGATCTTGGACAGACGTAGAAGGTTCATATTTTGGAAAAACATCAGGCCCAACTTTTGTAGTAGGGGATTATGCTCCATCAAAAGATTGGACTCTATGGTCAGAAACACCATTAGAATAAAATGATAATTAAAAAGGGAAGTGATAGGAACCGTAGGTTCTTATAAATAAAATGAAATTTGATTTACAAAAAAAAGAGAGAAAGAATTTTGAAAAGTATTTTTCGCAAGATATTCAAATCGCGCGTAAGTTTGCCAAAATAATGTATAGAGAGTTCGGAACTTTCATGAGAGCCTTAGTAGTATTTGGTTCTACTGTTTCAAATCCAAGTAATCCTAGTAAAGATATTGATATTCTAGTAATTTTAGATGATGTTAGAATTCAATTTACTCGTGATTTAGTACAAACCTATAGAATAATAACAGAAAAAGCAATAGCTCAAACAGATCCTAAAAGATTACATATCCAATCAATGAAATTCACAAGTTTCTGGGAATATGTTCGTGCAGGTGATCCTGTAGCTATAAACATTTTAAGACACGGAGTTTCAATAATAGACACAGGCTTTTTTGATCCATTACAAATGCTCTTAGAACAAGGAAGAATAAGACCTAGTGATGAATCTATCTATACATATTTCACACTTTCTCCAAAATCATTACACAGAGCTCAACAACATATCTTAACAGCAGTAGTTGATTTATACTGGGCAGGAATTGATGCAGCACATGCAGCTTTGATGACGGCAGGTCAAATACCTCCAAGCCCTGATCATGTAGCTGATTTACTTGAAAAAACTTTGGTAAAAAATAAAGAAATATCACCTAAATATGCAGACACGATGAGAAAATTATATAGAACATTTAAGAGAATTACAAGACGTGAAATCTCATTTATTTCTGGAAAAGAATATGATAAATTAAGAGATGAAACAGAGATCTTTGTAGATGAAATGAGAAAATATATAGAAAAAAAGAAAAAAGAAAAAATTATTTAAGCTGCTCTAAGCATAAAACTTTTCTTTTTCTGTTCTTCTTCTGGTTTAGTCCATTTTGACAATGTATTAGATATTGCTGCTCTGTTCTTAGTAGCATCATCAATCTCAGGCTTTACACCTTCTTGGTCATTATAAGCTGCTGCATATCGAACTACAAGTTTACCATAAACAGGTTGTGAAGCTTCTGCTAATTTTTCTAATCCTAGATTTCTATCTTTGCTATATATATCAACTGCTTGTACTAATTTCTGCAAATCATCATCTAACATTAATCTACCAAGATAGTCTTCATTAACATCTTGATTTTCAAGGCCAATACTAGCAACTCTACTTATTTCTTCTAATACTTTCTTAGGATCTCTCTTAGAAGTAATGTTATCAATAGCAGTGTTATATTGCTGAAGAACAGCTCTACCTACATTTTCACTATATTTCTTTTTAGGTTTATCTTTTGCCATTTTAATTAACCTCCATAATTCTATTATTTATATTTTTAATTATAATAAAATCTAATCTAGATTTACATCTAGGACAAGATTTGGGATCTTTTACTCTAGTATCCCACATATATAAACATTTCTTACATTTCATTTTTGTTCTCCTTTTAATCCTTCCATTTCTTCTTGATAATGTCTATCACATAGACCACAACTAATACCTACCCAATACTCTTCCTTAACCTTCCTAACATACTCATCATGAGTCATATTGATAGGAATTAATTCACCATTATCTCTAACTATTACCGGATTTCTATTATGCTCTCCCCAGTTGCATATAGTAAAAATAGCTAATCTTGGTCTACCAAATTTTTCTTTATGTAATCTTTGATATTCATTAACAGCTTCAGGGTCTCTACCTATGTATAGTGCAGCCATATCAAAGAATCTTTTTGCTTCTTCATTACTTAAACTTAATATTAATCTTCTCTCAGCTATCAATGTTTCAACAGGATGTTTTTTCAATAGAAATTCTAATGATCCATCCAAAACACTTAATTTTTCAGTATCATTCATTTTCTATCCCCCAATTAACATCTTCCAAAAAGACTTTTTAACCTTTCCGTTAGGTCTTGGAATATCTTTTTTATTAACTAAGTCAAGTAATATACTATCCATTATCCTAAATGAGTATTTAACTTCTTTGTTTAATTCACTCAATTGATCTAAAAACTGTTTTTCCATTTCAAGCCACTCCAACTACTCTTGTTCCCCAAGGAAATCCACGATCTACAATTATAGTTTCTCTAGGCCTTAATCCCGCTCTACCAGTAACTATTGGAGCCACTGGATTTTCTGTATCCATCAGAGCCATTTTTTCAGCTAGAGCATCAACAACTTCTGATTCTAATTTTCCATTATTTAATACAGGGGCTAATACACCTAACCTATTTGAGTCAAGATCAGCAAAGTAATCATCTCCAGTAGCATGTCTAGATTTAGCAGCAGCCACTAAATAATCATTATCCTGAATAACTTCAATTATATACATATTACCAATATGAGTTCTTTCTATCATTTTATTTCTCCCTCTTAGGTAGTCTAGGCATCACTATTCTTTTAACTACTCTAATATCCGGCTTTGGTTCTGGAATTAATCTATTTGTTAAATCTTCACCAGTAATAGGTGTATTTTCAACAGGAGTATCTCTAGAATTTACTCCATCAACTTCATGATTTTGAAGCGCATTTAAATTATAGACGCCACCAGCGCCTATTGCATTTTTATATTCTGGATTTATATCAGTCATTTTTATTTCCTTAATATTAATTATCACCATTAAGTGATGTAATAATAGTAATAGTAACTTATATATAAATCTTTCGTTTATTATCTACTAAATAATAGTAACTATAAACAACCAATAAAGCCATGTAACTACTAAATACAGTAAAAAATCATAAAAACATGAAATTAGGCACTACTATAAGTAACAAAAAACTACTCCCTAAATTCATCTCTTGCTACTATAAGTAACAACTTTTCTTATTTATATACTAAATCACATAATCATTATATACTTAGTAACATATGTAACCAAGTAACAAAAAGTTTATATACTAAGTAACATAATAATTCTCTATGAAGCTTGAAAATCATCTAGAATCCTACAAAGAACATAAAGAAACAATCTTTGATTGGGCACTAAAAATTAAAGGCCTAAAAAACTCACAAAGAGTCATTGGATTACATGCATCAAGAGCAATAATAGACTTACTAGCAGCATATCTACTAAAAAGAAACCTAATAGATCCAGGAATTCAAATAAATCATCGCTGGTTTAAGTCAGAAAAAGTTTTAGAAAAACTTCCAGAATTTGAAAACAAAGAAGAAATAATCAAACAAATAATAAAATTAGAATTGCTTTGTGAAGACCTCACATATGGCTCACCAAAATCAGAATCTAAAATAAAAGAGGCTATTAAATTATTTAATAAATTAGAATTGGAGTTAAAAAATGGAAAGAAATAAACTAACCTCCCTAGCATCAAATTTTGCATCCTTTTTGTTAGAAAGAATTCAAGTAAAATCTATTATTCTATTTGGTTCAGTAGCCACAAATAATTTTGATAGAGAATCAGATATAGATCTCTTTATAGAAACCGAACAAAAAAATGAAAACAAAATAAATAATCTATTATCATTATATAAAAAAACAAAAGAATATGAAAAATTTAAACTACAAGGAATAGAAAATGAAATATCAGTTAAAGTAGGAAATTTAGATGACTGGAAAAATATTAAGAGAAGTATTATCTCAAATGGAATTGTTCTTTATGGCAAATACAAAGGAAAGCCAGACGAATTAAAACATAAACTATTATTCATACTAAATGTCCAAGACTTGAAAAGATCAGAAAAAATAAAAATCTGGAGAAAAATTTATGGTTATAAACAAAAAGTAGGAAAAAAGGATTATATTTCTAGAGGTTTAGCAGAAAAAAAACTAGGTCGTAGTGTTTTCCTAGTTTCAATTGAAAATTCAGAAGAAATAATAAATTATCTAAAATCAAATAAAGTTAAATATTCATTTTTTAATATTTGGATAGAGTAACTACTATAAGTAACAAATTCTTACTCCCTAAATTCATCTCTTGCTACTGTTAGTAACAACTTTTTCTCAATTTCATATACTTTCCTTTTAACCTTAGAAACAGCATCAATATTAGCACTTATACTATCTATACCCTTTTTAACTAAAAACTCAACCATTTTCTCATTGCTTCCGGCTTGTCCACAAATACTAGTTTCTACATTATTCTTCCTGCAAACTTTAATTACATGTTCTATTTCTCTTAAAACAGCAGGATGCATCTCATCCCATAAATAAGATAAATTAGCATTATTCCTATCTAAACATAAAGTTAACTGAGTCAAATCATTACTTCCAAAAGATATAAAATCAACACCTTCTTTACAAATATCATCTATTATCTGAACACTAGCAGGACTCTCAACCATAACTCCAAACTCAATATTCTCTAAAGGCTCTAAACCAACCTCAATTAATAATTCCTTAGATTTCCTAATCTCATCAATAGAAATAACCATCGGCAACATTATACCGACGTTAGTTAATCCATCTTCATGAACTTTTTTAATTGCTTCAAATTCAGCTTTCAAAAACTCTGGCTCTTGCAAACTTCTTCTAATACCGTGCCATCCCATCATAGGATTATCCTCTTCAGGCTCTTCATCACCACCATGTAATTCTCTATATTCATCACTTCTCATATCACTAGTTCTATACCAAATTGGTTTCCCTTTAAACTTAGACGCAATCTCTTTAATTCCTGTATATAACTCATTAACCAACTCATCTTTTTTTCCATTTTTAATCATCCAAGCAGGATGTTCCTTAGTTCTACTTAACAAAAATTCAGATCTTAATAATCCAATTCCATCTGCATTAGTTGCAGCAGCTTTATCAGCCATACTGGGTAAATCTAAATTAACTTTAACTTTTGTAACAGTATCAATATCTTCTCTTATATCCTTAACAGATTCTTCTTTAGGTTCTTCTAATCTCACTAAACCAGCATAAACTTTTCCATTAACACCATCAACAGTAACTTCCTGTCCATCTTTTAAAACTTCAGTTGCCTTTCCAGTTCCAACAACACAAGCAATTCCCAATTCTCTACTTACTATAGCTGCATGAGCTGTTAAACCTCCTTCATTAGTTATTATACCATTAGCTCTTTTCATAGATGGAACCATATCTGGGTCAGTCATTTCAGTAACTAAAATATCTCCTTCTTGAATCTTATTTAATTCATCAGCACCATGTATAATTTTTACTTTACCAGAACCAACATGCGGACTAGCAGCTAATCCTTCTAATAAAACTTCTTTATAATCTAGAGTAATTTCAACTGCTTTTTCTTTGATTTCCTTAGATTCACCAATTGTTTCAACTTTCTTTCTAATAGTAGTAATAGGCCTAGACTGCACAATATATATTTTATTATCAATAGCAAATTCTATATCTTGGGGTTTTCTATAATATTCTTCTATCTTCTTACAAATATTAGCAACTTTTATTATTTCACTTTCATCTAATTTTTGCTCTTTAGCCTCATTTTCATCTAAATTACTTTTTATATTCCTACCTAAATTAGCATCTCTAATAATCTTAAACACTTGATTTCCAATCTTTTTATCTTTTATTTTCATACTATCAAAATCAACTACATAATTATCAGGTGTTACACTTCCTGACACAATAGTTTCACCTAATCCATACCCAGCCTCTATAACAATATCATTTGCACCACTACTAGGGTTTTTAGTAAAAACAACTCCAGATTTTTTAGAATTCACCATTTTTTGAACAACAACAGCAATAAACACCTGTCTGTGTTCAAAATTATTCTTAACTCTATAATAAATAGCCCTAGAAGTAAATAATGAAGCCCAACATTTTTGAACAGATTTAACAACTTCATTTTCACCAATAACATTCAAGAATGTAGCTTGTTGGCCTGCAAAACTAAATTCACCAAGATCTTCAGCAGTCGCACTACTTCTGACAGCAACAAAACTTTTTTCTCTACCAGCCTTAATAATATCTAAGGCTTGTTTACTCGCCATCTTATAAACATTAAGATCAACATTCAAATTTTCATAAGCTTCTTTGATTTCATACTTAACAATAGCAGGAACTTGAGCATCTAAAATCAAATTCTGAACCTTTTCAGCAGCTCTATATAATTTATCAGAATCCTCAACATCTAAACCATCTAAAGCAGAATAAATTTTCTCTTCAATACCAGCCTCTTTTAAAAATTTCTTGTAAGCTTCAGTAGTCACAACAAAACCAGGTGGAATTGGAAAATCCTGAGCAGACATCAAACCCAAATTTAAACCCTTACCGCCAACTAAATTAATAGAGTCTTTAGAAATTTCCTTAAACCATAAAATATCTGATGATTCACCTCTCATAATCTTAGATAATAAATCATATATTTATATAAATTTCTATTATTCTTTCATAAAAAAATGAGAAACAGCTAACGCAATTAAAAATAAAACCACCCCAAGAACTATATTATTACTGTTTTCTGCACCAACAACAGCTCCAGTAACACCACTTGAAAAACCCTTAAAAATATAATAAACTCCACCTAATAACAATAATAAATTTAATGCCTTTAACCCCTTTTTATCTCCCCACATATAAAAAATAAACCTTAATATGTTTATAAACCTTTTTATATTTATTTTACTTATTAAATCCATGCAAAAACAGACTTTAATAAAACATTGGAAACAACAAAATTTAATAACAGATAGATATCTAGAAGCATTCAAAAAAGTAAAAAGAGAAAATTTCGTTCTAAAAAACTACAAAAGAGACGCTTACGAAGACATACCATTACCAATTGGATTTAATGCCACAATTTCTCAACCAAGCACAGTTATGATCATGACTCAAGCACTAGAACCAGAAATAAATTCTAAAATCTTAGAAATCGGAACAGGCTCTGGTTACCAAGCAGCTTTATTATCTGAATTATCACCAAAAGGAAAAATCTTTACAACAGAAATTATTAAAGAACTAGCAGAATTTGCAAAATCTAATCTTAAAAATTATAAAAATATAGAAGTTTTAAATCTAGATGGTTCAAAGGGTTATAAAAAAGAAGCACCATATGATAGGATAATAATAACAGCAGCAATTCCAAAAATAGAAAATTTTATTTTAGAACAATTAAAAGATCCTGGAATCTTACTAGCACCAGTAGGAGATAAAATATCACAAGAAATGATTAAAATAACAAAAAAAGATTTTCAAATAAAAAAAGAAAACCTAGGTTACTTTATTTTCGTGCCATTAAAAGGTAAATTTGGGTTTTAATAACCTTTATAAATACACTTTTTCTTTCTTGAAATAAAAGTTAGGAGGTACTAAATTAGTGTTAAAAAATATTGAAAAATCTCAACCAGAAATTAACATAGGTATGGTGGGTCACGTAGATCATGGAAAAACTACACTTTTACAAGCCCTAACAGGAAAATGGACAGATATACATTCAGAAGAAATCAAAAGAGGAATCACAATTAGACTGGGCTATGCTGATGCTACTTTCTATAAAGATAAACAATCATATACAACTAAAAAAACTAAAACTTCTAAACCAATTAGAAAAGTTTCTTTCATAGATACTCCAGGCCACGAATCTTTAATGGCAACTATGCTTTCAGGTTCAGCCATAATGGATGGAGCGTTATTATTAATAGCAGCTAATGAAAAATGTCCACAACCTCAAACAAAAGAACATTTAATGGCCCTAGAAATTGTAGGAGTAAAAAATATCATAATAATCCAAAATAAAATTGACCTAGTAACAGAAGAAGAAGCTAAAGATAATTATAAAGAAATTCAAAATTTCATTAAAGGAACAATTGCAGAAAAAGCTCCAATAATCCCAGTTTCAGCTCAACATAGTGTAAATATAGATGCTTTAATAGAAGCAATTGAAACAATAATTCCAACTCCAAAAAGAGATTCAAAAAAAACTCCATTAATGTTTATAGCAAGAAGTTTTGATATTAATAAGCCAGGAACTGAAGTTGAAAAATTATTTGGTGGAGTTCTTGGAGGTTCAATAAAACAAGGAATTCTAAAAGTTAATGATGAAATTGAAATAAGACCAGGACTAAAAGAAGAAAGCCATGGAAAAGTAAAATGGATTTCATTAAAAACTAAAATAGCAGATCTAAAAACAGGGGGTTTATCAGTAAAAGAAGTACAACCAGGAGGGTCAATAGGAGTACTAACAAGTTTAGATCCTTCATTAGTTAAATCAGATTCATTAGTAGGAAATATCGCAGGATATTCAGATAAATTACCAGAAGTTCATTATGAATTAAACTTAAAACCTCACTTACTTGATAGGGTAGTAGGAACAAAAGAAGAATTAAAAGTTGAACCAATAAAAAAAGCAGAATCATTGTTATTAAATGTAAATTCAGCAGCAACTGTTGGCTTAGTAACTGAATTACATAAAGATTCTTTCCATGTAATGTTAAAATTACCAGTTTGTGCTGACAAAAAAGACAGAGTTACAATTTCAAGAATATTAGCTGGTAGATTCAGATTAATCGGTTATGCTGAGATTG
>ERZ1292623.987-Hain-H51-01um-R1-987-length-28439-cov-5_pt1 | contig 28439 bp, 46 predicted proteins | sample MGYA00564398_ERZ1292623 | MGnify/ENA primary metagenome ERZ1292623 (study PRJEB36523, sample SAMEA6512633) | groundwater metagenome | collected 2019-01-07 | study: AquaDiva: Metagenomics assemblies of 32 groundwater samples | reverse complement strand
GACGGCCGAGCGTCTGGCGTCACTCAGCCGTGGCATGTCCGGCATCAACTCACCGGCTGCCGCAGCGTTTGCCAGCATGGCCGCCGGTTCTGCTCGGTTCGTTTCGCTCAACGAGCGCTTCAAGTCCAGTGGTGGCAAGGGCGCCGCGCCCAGGCGCATGTTGGAGGAAGCGCTCGGTGTCGACCTGCACGGCTTCAAGGGTATTGACCGTTACCTGCGCGGGGAGTCAGGACCGGATGCGACGTTGTCCGTCGAGGCGCGTGAGCGCATGGTCGGCGCCGCGTCGCAGTTCTTCCCGGGCGGAAACGGCTCGCAGGCGGAGCAGCTGGTCTCGAACATGCTGAGCGACCTGCGGCACAACAAGGGTCAGTTCTCGGCCGCAACCCTGCAGTCGGCGGCCCCGCCCCCGTCAGCTCGTCCGCAAGCCCCACAGGGCAAGATGGACGCGCAGATGCAGACGCTGGGGCAGACCATCGACACGCTAAACACAAAGCTGAAGGCTCTCGCCGACAACAGTGTGTTCAAGCTACTGAGCTGACACGCGCCGCGTCACTCCAGGTGCCTGCTCCAGCGTGTCCACTGGTTATTCGACACCGGGAACACGTACGGCACAGCGGCTTGGGGCGCCTTGAGGCGCACCAGCCAGTCAACGGCCCAGATGGACGTCGGGCTGACGTGCACGATCAGCACGTTGTGCTCTTCCACTGCCCGCCGGGCGCGCACCCAGCAGTACGCGAGTGGGAGGCTCCGCGGCACGCCGCTGTTGACGGTGGTCGGTGTGGGGTTGCGCACGTACGAACCGAAGCCGACGATCGGGTAGCCGTAGTCGTGGTCGACGTCGTAGCCGAACAGTTTTCGCGTGCACAGGTACTCGGCGAACGGGAAGGTCTGCTCCAACAGGTCCCAGTTGTTCAGACTGGTGCCCGGGTACAGTCGTGCGCACAGGCGCGCGTAGGATGGGTTTGTTCTGGCGAAGTCGTCGATCGCTGACTGCAGCGCGTGCGGTACAGTCGGCCACTGCAGGCCGGTTCGGTTCATGTCACCTTCTGGCTGCGCTCCCGTCCGACGCCGGCGGGGGTCACACTACGTCCCGTGCTACAGCCAGCGCGACGGGCGCATCTCATCAAGCTAGCCAGGGAACGACGTGAACCACACGCCGTGTCCAGGGCCATCGAGCGGGCAAAGCTGTCTCCTGGTGCAGCGCACCAGCTCATCCGCACCCACGACAGCAAGCTGCGCAAGTACCGCAAGTCGCTGCCGGCCGAGGGGTGGGTCAGGCTCCCGTCAGGGCACATCCTGGCATTCAGTCGGGTTGCGCCAGGGAGGCACGTCGTGAAGACGGTGCTGTCTCCGCACATGCGGGCGCGCGGCAAAGAGGTCGAACTGTAGGTGTGGACGCCCAGACGGGCGCCCCGCAGCGCGGCCGACAACCACGATTTCGATAGTTGAAGCGCTGCGGGGCCCCCGCCTGTGTACTTGTCGGTGCCAGGCGTGAGCTGGCGGGCGACCTCGCGTGTACGATTCTCGTGGGCGTGCCCAGGGCAGTCAAGCGCCCCTGGATATTTCCCCGAGATACGGTGCTGTCAGCGCGGGAGGACGGTGCCTACCACCTGCACCGCGCGGTGGCGGTGGTCGGGCTGGTCGTCCGTCTCCACATCGTCCGTCTCCACCTCGGGCGTCTCCGTGCCGGTGGCCTTGGTCTTGACCTTGGGCTTGACCAAGTGCGCAGACTCCGGCGCCGGCACGGCCAGCCACTCCTTCAGGCGCGCCCCGAACTCCTGCATGCGCTTCGAGGTGACGTCGATGTCGGGGTGGATCCAACTGGCGATCAGGGCGATCGACGGTTCATGTCCCTTCCGCGTGGTGCGCTCCATGACACGGTAGGGAACGCCGCGCACGTAGCCGTACGCCAGCAGTGCGTGCCTGGCGTACTTGGTCGGGGCCATCTCGCCCAGGTGGACGGCGAGCGTGCGCTGCGCGTCGGCCTGCGCGATGGCCTTCTCCTGGTCTTCGGGCGGGTCCACCCGCTTTGCCCACACCCGCGTCTTGCGCGAACCGGCCAGAAGCCGGCGGCGTTCGTTGCGGAGGTGGCGGATGGTCGTGGCGTGGCCCTTGACCACGCTCTTGAGGATGTAGGTGTCGTCGAGTGAGTACAGGTCTTTCATCTGGGTTCTCCGTAGGGTTTTTGTTTCAGGTACCGGGCACTGAGAGACGGGTGCACCGGACGCTACGGAGGTCCGCGGATGTGTCTGTACAGCTACGTCCAGGTCATGGTGGTTGACTCCTCTCGGCAAGGCTGCCGCAGTCGCGCTTGTCCGTCAAGCGATTCTGCCCTTCATCCGCCCGCCCGCCCGGTCCAGGTACTGGGACTCGCGCCGCAACGCATCGTTCCAGAACGTGTTGTTGGTGTCGTACGGACGAACGATGCGCGGCTCGTGCTGGTAGTTGATTACGGACGGGTGCCACTGCACGCCGTCCCAATGCTGCACCGTCAGCACGTCGGCGAACTCGGTGCCCTGGCCGGGGCGCGTTGAGCGGTCCAGGCCAAACACCAGTTCCTTCACGTTGCCAATGGCGAGGCGCCGGGCCAGGAAGTGCACGATCTCCTCGGCGCCCATGTCGAGGGCCATGATTTCCAGTCCGTCGTCGTCCTTGCGGAGCACGGCGATCTGCGGGTGCACGCCCTTCTCGTCGATCGCGATGCTGGCCAGGTCGTAGTAGGTTTCGGGCAGGCTCTTGTCGCTCATTGGGTTCCTTCGTCAGTCAGATAGGTCAGGGTGGTCTCGGTCTCCGGCGCGCCCCGGCACTCTTGCATTGGCGCTTGTTCACGTACAGCTCGTAGTAATCGATGCACGCCAGCAGACTCCGGCAGGTCCTACACAGACGTGGGGCAAGGCAAGGGCAGGCGTCGCAGGCGTCGCAGACGAGCGCGTGCATCCTGTCCACGACGTGGCGCGTGACCTTCGCGTACGGCAAGTCGTCTCCCTAGCCGACGAGGTCGGCGATGGCGGCGTAGGCTTTGCTCCAGCACCCGCTGCAGCCAAACGGCAGGAAGTCTGCGCCGTCGTTACAGGAAGTCATCTTGCCGCAGTGGACACAACGGAACTTCACGTCGCGCAGGTCGTAGTGCAGCGTTTCGCTCCGGGTCAGGGTCCCGGCGGCGTCGTTCCACCGGTATACCTGTGACTGCTTCGGTTCCAGCTGCTTGGGCGTGGGTTCCTTGCGCTTGAAGCGCACAGGCACAACCAGGCGCAGGCTGGCAAGCGCCTCTACCCGGTCATCGGCTGCGACCTCGGTGAGGTCGTAGGCGTACGTGTCGTCAGCGACCACGCCAATCCACGCGTGCGCGCACTAAGCCAGCAGCGACGCGAACGTAGCGCCCCACAATCTCTGCCCGGTGTACCCGAGTTCTTTCGCCATGGCGCCCATTGCTTCGAGGGCTGTGTCGCCGAAGCCACATGGTGATTCCTGGACGTTGATGAAGTCCAGCCGTGTTGCGCACCACACGCGTTCGTCAGGGAATACCGAGCAGCGCACGCGGCTGGCGTACTCCAGCGCGTCGTTGTTGTCGCACCCCCACTTGGCAGCGAGCGCACGCACCTGGTCGGCGTTGGCGGACAGCGCCGTGGCTTCCACAAGGAGGTGCCAGGCGCTGGCGCGGTCTGCGGTGCTCACAGGCCAGAAGGCGCGCACGAAGTCGCTGTCACGCATGTCAGCGGAGACATTGTCGTCACCGACGCGGCGCTTGAAGATCAGGTTGCCGTTGGTGTGCAGGTAGTAGACGCCCGACACGGGCTCCGAAGGTCTGGGTTCCAGGTTTGCTACCACTACGTTCCTAGTAGCTCGACACGTCGCCGAGCAGGTTGGCGACTCGCGCGCAGAGTTCGGAGCGCGCGGCGCATCATGGGGTCTTCTTCTCGGCAGCGGCCTCCTGTTGGAGGTACTCGACCGCTGCAGCGGTCCCGCACGGTTCTTCCAGAAGGGCCTGCAACCGCGCCTGAAGCGTGCGCAACTGCTCGATCGGCAGGCGGGCAGGCAGCCCGTTCTGCTTCTGGTGCTGCCGCTGCTTCTCAAGCACCGCGAGGCCGAAGTCGATCAGTTGCTCGGCTGAGCAGTAGTGGTAGCTGGTGACGGTCTCATCGCTTGGAAACTCGCCGTCGTGCCAGTTGTACACGTCGAAGCAGCCGACTCCACCACTCCCGTCGTTTGTTTCGCGACTGAAGGTGACGACGCAGCGCCCGACGGACCCGCCCCACTGCGGGTGCCAAGAGGCAAACGCGAACTCCGTGGGAAAACGGTTCGGTACTTCAAGGCGCTGCTGACACTGCTCCACCGTTGGTTGGTCTACGTCACGTTGTGGCGTGGGCATGCTTTCTCCTGTCCGACTGGTTGGTCGGACTCGTTACGATGTAGGCGCACCCGGCAGGAGTTGAACCCGCGACCGTGGAGCCTAGAATTCCCCGCTCTACCGTTGAGCTACGGGTGCGATGCGTCGCGCGGGATACGCAGGACAGGGATGTTCTTGGCTACGGCGCGCGTCACACAGTCGCCGGTGCCCCGTCCTCCAGGGAAGGCGATGACGAGGTCCGGGCGTTCTTCGGTCAGCATCCGTTCGTTGCGGAGCGGGCCGGCTGCGCGGCCGTGCGTGGTCCACGCGGCGGGGTAGGCTGCGACGGTTGTACCGTTGACGCGGCACCATGCCTTCACCAGCGCGTCGGCGCCGGTAGGGCAGTCGCCGTGGGCGACGCGCAAGCCTTCGCGCGCGAACCAACTAAGCACGATGGCCACCGTGGTTTCGTCATCGTAGTCTCGGCCGCCGGTGACGACGATTCTGACGCACATTACGTGGCCTCCCAGACGTGGGCCAGGGCCGCACAAGTTGGGCGCAGTACGTACGCGCCTGATCCGGTCGGTGACAGGTAGCCAGCGTCCACCAGCCAGGCGCAGACGGCCAGCAGTTCGATGACGGACAGGCCGTACTTGTGGCCTAGGTGCACGTGTTCGGCAAGCGGGTTGAAATTGCACGGCCCGCGCAGGGTGTCTTCGTGTGTGCAGTACCTCTCGCTGAGGTACTGGAGAAGACTGCGCAGTGCGTGCGTCTGGTCGTTCCGGTCGGTGGCGTGCATGGGGTTACTCCGTCGTGCATGGATCCTATACCGTCGAACGGTGGGCGTCTTGCGGAGCTAACAACGGGGGCAGGGTGGTGTTGTCGATTCAGCGAAGGTGGGCGGTGCTACAGAAGTGTGCGAACGCGCAGCCACTGCGCCCGATGACACCGCCGGCGCAGGCGTACAGTCCCCCCGTGCCGCCGCAGGCCTACGGTGCGCGCGAGAAGGTGCCGAGAGCGCTGACAACGCCGGCAACAGACGCCAAGGCGAAGACGGTCGGCGCGGTGTTCTCCGTACCAGGCGCACCCAAGCAGCCGGTTGCCCCAGTAGCAGCGCCGGCGACCATCCCCCCGACCGGAGCGCTGTCGACCTACGCACGGCGCACGCAGCGAGACGCGCTCCAGCAGGTTGCGGCACCATCCGCGCCGGCGAGCACGCAGAAGTTCGTGCCGCCACCCGCGCCCCCGGCTGAGTCTTGGCCGCAGCAAGCTGCGCGGCGAACCCAGGGGATGGCTGAGCACGTCCCCAGCTGGTCGCGTCGACTGCAGCTGCGGGTCGGTTGACGGGCGAGCAGGGCAGACGTACACAGCCGTGACTGCAGCGCGCAGTGGGGTGTTGTCTATGCCGAGGCTGAGACCGGAACAGGTAGGCAGGAAGTACCGCAAACGACCGCTGGTTGTTGACGCCGTCCAGTACGACGGGCGCAACTTCTTCACGGTCTACTACTTCATGACCGGTCGCGACGAGACGGCCAACAACGTCTTGCGCTCGGACGATCGACCGTTGGTTCAGACCCAGAAGGGCGACGTGACGGCGGAGCCCGGCGACTGGGTCATCCGCGGCGTCGAAGGCGAGCTGTACTTGTGCAGTGACAGCGTCTTTCAGAAGACGTACGACCTGGCCGAGCAGCGTTAGCCGCGGGGAGGGAGCGTGCAGAAACCACAGACGTATACCAAGCGCGTCGAGGCCATGCAGTTCGACGGTACCGGCCCCAACTTCGGGGCCATTTCCGTGTGGCTAAGGGAACATGGCGTCGACTGCGAGCTGAACGACAGTCGGGTCGTTACGGCACAGGGCGCGATCTGTCCGGCCGGGGACTGGTTGGCGTCCAGCGCACCAGGGCACTTCTACCGCGTCGAGGACAGGCTGTTCCACGCGGAGTACGCGGCGGTCAACGTCGCCCGCGCCATCGACCCGGAGCACTTCAAGTGCGAGTCGTGCGGCGGGCAGACGCCTGCGGCCCAGATGACCGGACTGCGCCACCGTGACGGCTGGCTGTTGCCGCACTGGTGCGCGGACTGCCGAGCGCAGGCGATCGCGGGGTGGACGACGCTGCCCGTGCCGGTGCCCGAGAGTGCGGCGCTGCCGCACCCGCCCTGGCTGACCGTAGTGAGGGACGTCGGTGAGTGTTGAGTTTCTCTGCTCGGGCTGCGGCCGCCGGCTGCCCAGCGGCGCCGGACTGTGCGAACGCTGCCAACAGGGTAGTGGCATGTTCGTTCTCACGCTCGTCCTGGTGATGGCTGTCCTCGCGTGGTGGCTGTATTAGGAGGCTGTCGATGTTTCTCCAGAATCTGAACGACAAGGGCTGGCGCGGCATGGGCAACATCTTGCGCCACGGGCGCGCGTGGGCCGGCGCGGGGTGGGAGACGTGGAGCCTGTGCGTCGAGTGGTGTGGTCCGTCGTGGCCGTCGTTTCGCTTCTGTGTCTCTGGCGACAAGGAGCTCCACCTGCGGTTCTGGTTCCTGTGGACGCTGTACGTCACGGTCGACGGGCGTGCCCTGCAGCGGATCCCAGACTCGCTCGCCGGGCGCGAGGCGTCGGTCAGCGTGCACGACGGCGCGGTGTGGTGGCGGCTGTGGGAGCCGGACCACTCGTGGACGTCCGGTACGCCGTGGTGGCGCGACGGCTGTTTCCGTCCGGTCGACGTCCTGTTCGGACGCACGACGGTCGAGGACAAGCAGTTCGAGGCGCGTGAGGTTGAGATCCCGATGCCAGAAGGGCCGTACATGGCTGAGGTGTCGTGGCACAAGATGACTGTTCGCCGCCGGCGTTGGCCGCTGACGTGGAGCACGTGGCTGTGCTGCGACGTCACGCCGCGGCGGCCGATTCCGGAGCCAGGCAAGGGCGAGAGCTCCTGGGACTGTGGTGAGGACGCGCTGTACAAGACGTCGCTGGGCGCTTCTGAGCGTGTCGACTACGCCTGGGCCATTGGGCAGGTCGTCGAGACGGTGATGCGGCGCCGTGGGCACCGCAAGTGGCGCCCCGAACGTGCGCCGGATCCCAGCAACGATGAGTGTGTACCGGAGGCAGCATGAGTCTGTACATGGTGTTCGATGTCGAGTCGGTTGGCCTGCACGGCGTCGGATTCGCGGTCGGCTGGGTTGTCGTCGATGCTGGCGCACGTGGGGCGGAGTTCGCGCATGGCATGGTGTACACGCCCGCGAACGCGCAGCCCGGCACACCTGACAACCACAAGTGGGTGAGCGAGAACGTGGGCGACCTCGGGATGCCGTACCGCGCGACGAGGCGCGAGGTCCGGGACGCCTTCTGGAATGCGTGGAGGTACTGGAGAGCGCAGGGTGCGGTTCTGTGCGCCGACTGCCCGTGGCCGGTGGAAGCGAACTTCCTCGCGGAGTGCATCCGCGATGCGCCAGAGGAACGGGAATGGCAGGGTCCTTACCCACTGATCGACGTGGCCAGCGCGCGGCTGGCTGTCGGTCTCGACCCGCTGGGCGTCGGCGAGCGCCTGGAGGGCGAACTTCCGGTCCACAACCCCGAGGCGGATGCCCGGCAGTCGGCGCGCCTTTTGCTGGAAGCGCTGGCGTTGCTGCCGGCCTCGGCTGGCATTGGGACGTAGAAAACGAGTGCTGGGCCAAGTTCTAGCACCAAGCGCTGGCCCGGCGGCAAGGGCGAGGAGCAGACATGGCTAGCTTGAGGGAACGTGAAGTACACAAGGCGCTGGCGGAACCTGCGCCGCCGGTGCTGAAAGAGGTGGTGTGCACCACCGTGGCGGACCAGATCCGGGAGGATCTGCAGCAGCTGGAACGGCGGGCCTCGTGGCTCGCGGAGACCCTGCGGGATCGGCTGCACCCGGTCACGCGCGACGCAGAGAAGACGGGGGGCGCAGGGAGACAAGCAGAAGCTGCCGGCGCAGCTTCCGCCGCTGTTTGCCAACTACCGCGTGACCATGGACGGCATCTCGGCGGCGTTCGATGACATCGAAGAGACGATCCAGCTGCTGGAGCTGTAGGGCTACGGACGGCCAGAGCCCACGACGCCGAAACAGGTGCGGCTGATACTGGAAGCGCTACGGCCCAAGCAGTAGGCACGTAGCCGACACGTACAGCGCACCGGTCACGGCGCCGCTGGTCTCTGCTCGTGCCTCGATGATGTCTCCGGCATTGACGTCTGCGGTATGCGTGACATCGCTTGCGTCCGTCTCTCCGGCCCCGAGCTGGGCTACGACGTCGGTGGCGATGCCGTTCCGGTAGATCCTGAAGTCCTGAGACCCAGACACTGGGCCCGTGAGGGCGTGCACGCGCAGGTGGCGCAGGCTTCCGGTGCATGGTGCCGGCTGGCCGAGGGCGATTTCCAGCGCTGCGCCGGCAAAGCCTGGTGGGTTGAGTCGCGCGAGCAGGGTCGCCGTCCCCGTAGACGTCGCGCCCCAAGCAAGCACTGCCGACCGACGTGGGTGGCTCATGGGCGGCTCGTCCTTCTTCTTAGGCTTCGGCTCTCTCTTGGTTACCAGATCTGCCACCCGTTCGTGTTGTCGGCGACGAGCTTGATGGATTCGTTGAAAACGTCGAGCGAGTACGTGCCGTCGACCGCGTTTTCGAGCTTCTTGCCGCTGGGCGGCTTGATGACGATCGGGTTCGCGTTGTTGTCGATCTTCTTGACCCACAGCACGCGCCCGTCGCCGACCGGAGGTCCGGCGGCGTCCGGAGCGGGCAACGTCAGGTCGTAGCTGGCACCGGCGTTCGACACGAGGATGATGATGGCGCGTTCGGAGTCGGCCAGGCCGGAGTCACCGGCGGCGTTCTTGATGGTCTGCGCGGCCGTGATGGCGATCTTGGCACCGCCAGCGATGCGCAGTTCCCCCTTGTGCGAGATCGCCTTGAAGTACCCGTCCCAGCGGTTTGCGTCCGAGCCCAGGTCGTCAGCGTTGGTCGCCTCGGTTGACGTCGCGGTGTTCGGCGTGAAGGCGGTCGTGGACAGTTTCGAGCTGGGGATACCAGCCGAGGCCACGATCTTGGCGTTGGTGATGCCGCTGTCCTTGACGCGCAGGGTGTCGGTGTTGATCTCGATGGTGGAGTCGTCGACGTTGACGTCGAGCGTGTTGCTGGTCTTGGACAGCCCGTTTCCGGCCAGGACGGTGCCCTGGACGTCGGTGTAGGTGATCGGGACGGTGGAGCCGGAACCTGTCTCCCAGATGCCGTCCGTGCCGCAGCGGATCACGCTGACTGTCGTCTTGTAGATGTTGCCGGCGCCAGCCTCGGTCGTGAACTGGTTGCCCGACCAGTCCTCAGCTGCTGCGACGGTGCCGACGCCCTTGATACGGATGCGGTCGGGCACCGTCAGGATGGCCTCGACCTCGTACAGACCGTCGTTTGACGTCGACCCGTCCACGATGACGATTTCGCCCTGCGCAAACGCGCCGGCGGCGGTCACCTCCACCGTGGGGTTCGACGTGGCGTCAATTCCGGCGATGAAGCCACCGGCGGCGATGGCGTTGGTGATCCCAGGGATCGGGTCGTAGTTCACGACGATACCGCCGCTCTGGGCGGCGGTGGTCGTGTACTTGGCGTTGAGGTCGATGTAGTTGTCGGACAGCGCCGTCTTTTCGCCCTGGATGACGGTGCGCGAGCCCTGCACCGTCAGGTTCCCGGTCAGGGTCAGGTTGGTGAACGTCGGCGAGTTGCCGGTGTCTAGGCTCAGGTCGGCGCGCATCAAGGCGGCTGTAGCGCGACCGAGCACAGTCCGGGCCAGGGCAGTGAAGTCCGTCAGCGCCTTCGCGCCGGCGCCGGTGTAGTAGCCGAGCTTGTCGGCAGCGCCGGACAGGCCGGCTTCAGCCGCCAGGTTCGCGTGGTACGCCTGGACGTCGGTGCCGATGGCGAGACCGAGCGCTGTGCGCGCCGCCGATGCAGTGGCCGAGCCAGTGCCGCCGGACGTGATGGGGAGCAGGTGTAGGTGGCTCATACGAAGTCTCCTGAATGGTTACCAGACCGCCCACACGGCGCCGTTGCAGACGAACTTGGCGGCCTGGTTCACGACGACGAGGACGTAGGTGTTGACGCCGTCGATGGTCTCTCCGGGCTGCGCCTGGACTGTGACATTGTTCGACCCGCTTCCGATGCGCTTGACCGAGACGACACGCTCGTTCGAGCTGCCTACAGCCGGCAGCTGCACCGTCTGCACCCCGGCTGCCGAGTCCATGATGAGGTAGGCATCGTCGGACACGACGGTGTACGTGCCGGCAGCGACGATGGTGCGGACCTTCCGAGTTCCTGCTACCAGGGTGTCGACGTAGGTCTTGGTGGTCAGCTGCGCGGCTGAGTTCGGCGTCTGGGTCGACGTCGGCAGCGAGCTGTTGAAGGTCACGGTGCCGGTGAATGCCCAGGTGGCGGACAGGTCGAGCTTGGTGGGGGTGATGGCGGCGCCGGCCGAGATGTCGGCGTTGACGATGGAGCCTGCAGCGTACTTCCCGGCCGTGATGGCGCCACTGGCGATGGCCGCGGACTGGATGACGTTGTTGCCGAATAGTGCCGCACTGTCGAGCAGCTGCGGTGTCGCTGTGAAGAGCGCGTACATGGTCGCCATCTGCGTCGACTCCGGCTAGGTGGCGAAGGCCAAGTCGATCTTGGCGGTCCAGTTGATGTTCATGACCGCGCCCGTCACCAGCAAGCGCACGGACGAGCCCGAGACGTCGACCGAAATGGACCAGCCTGTAGCGCCGGAGTCCTTGTTCGGGCGCCACACGTAGGTGTCGCCGTCGATGACGGCGTCCCCTGCCACCCGGTAGACGTCCCACGCGAGGTGGAACACCGCGCGTGCTTCACCGCCGCTGGATCTCCGCCCAACCACTTGGGCCGTGATCGTGAAGGCCGTGTTGGCTGGCAACGGCCATGACCAGATCGCGGTCGGTGTGGCGTTTGTCGTCGCCAAGGTCTGGCTGTAGGTGCCGAAGAAGCCGCCCTGGGTGCCGTCGAAGAAGACGGTCATCGTGCTGCCATCCGCGTCGAACACGCGCCCGATCTGGCGGAGTACGGTGCCGGGGGCGGCCGCCATGAGGCCGGCCGTACTGACGTAGATGGGTGCGTTCACTGCGGGTACGGGCGTGATCGCGACTGTCTGGTACCCGAACAGCCTTACCTTGACGAGCTGCCCAGTCGTGGCAGTGGCTCCGCCGGCCGGTGTGCCGAGGAAGAGACCGAGCATGCCTTCGACGTTGGCCTGCGACGATGCCGGCGCCGAGTACGCCTTGGGCAGCTTCTCCTCTCCAGGGAGTCCGGTCTTGATGGTTGCGAGGGTGCTGAAGCGCACGACTTGTCCGACGGTGGACAGGTTCTCGCCGGCGACGCAGATGCAGATACCTGGATCCCCACGGATTTCGTCGAGCAGGCGGATGGTTTCGTGCGTCTCGTCGGACCAGCCGGACGCGCCTGATTCCAGGGTCTCGCCTTTGGCGACCGACATGAGGCGGCTTTTCATGTGCCGGACGCGCACGACGATGCGGTTCACCAGCGTGGCCGAGCCACCACCATTGACCTTGATCTCGATGAGGTAGCCGCCCTCCTTCTTCGGACGGAAGGTCGGGGATTGGATACCCGTCGCGCTCAGCGCGTCGGCGGTGCCGCTCGGCTGGCTGAGGATCTCCCAGGCGTAGGTGGACTCACCGCCTTCGTTGCTGTTGCTGAGCTGCAGCTGCGTGTCGATGGTGGCGTCGAGAGCCGAACCGGCAACGCTGTCGACTGTGATGAGGGCACGCGCCATGGGTCTCCGGGCAGAAGGCGCCGAAAGTCTAGCACCCGGCCCCGGCCGTTCCGCGCCATGGTACGCGGGACCGACGCCGATATTTCGCCGAGATACTGTGTGCGATGGCTAAGAAGCGCTGCCCTGGTTTCCCAGGGCGGCGTTGCGAGAGGTGCTGGTCAGTGTTGGCGTCGCCCTGGTCCGTGGGTGGCGCTGCGGGCGGGTTCGGCGTTGGTGTGCGCCGCGCTAGTTGAAGTCATCGTGCGCGAAATCGTGGACCGACTTGCCGGCGGCCTTGGCCATGACCTCGAGCAACTCGGTGGCCAGGCTCGGGTGCTCGTCCCCGTGCACCACGACCAGGACGTTCGGGTCGCTGGAGATGTGCGGCGCGCCGTAGTCAGGTTCCTCGGCCAGGCGGTTCTGGTACTCGACGCGTTGTTCCTGCGTCACCAGGACTGCGTCGCATTGGGAGCGATCCCACGGGCTGCCGTTCAGGTATCCCTTCTCGATGCCGTAGGCGGCGAGAAAGCCGCTGACTTCCGGGTGCTCCATGAGCGCGGTCGGGAACTCGTAGACGACGGACGAGCTGTTCGTGATGAATCCGCTCGTGACGGACAGGAAGTAGCCGGGCTTGTCGGCGGGCTCGCTCATGCTGTCTCCTTACGGTTGAACCAGTGCTGGCCGCACAGTGCTACGTGCGAAAAGTTTCGGCCCGGACAGCGCCAACGCGCCGGACAGCGGTCGCAGGCTGGCCCGTCTGGGTAGGAGTCGCTGTGGTGGTACTTTTCCCACAGTTCCTGCGTCCTGTGCGTGTGGATTGAGCGTGAGCCTGCTTCCGGCGGAACGTCCTGCGCCTCGAACGACGACGGGTACATTCGGCCATAGCGGTCGATGTAGCACGAGAATGTCCCCTCCATGGGAAACAACGACGTGGTGTCGACGAGGTTGCGGAACATGAAGTAGGGCCCCAGGCCGTCCGAGAAGGCGACGTCAGCACCCCACGCCTTGATGGCTTGGATCGCCTGCGGGAGCTTGGTGTTGTAGGTGTCCTTCGACATCGCGTCGACCCAGGAGGCGCGGCCGACGTCTGGGTAGTAGGCCAACAGCACGATGCGCACGCCGTGGCCGTCTCCAGATCGTGTCGGGAGCAGCGTTCGGAGCTCGTCGAGCGCCTCGACCACGTCCTTCTTGGCGATGACGTGGATGTTCAGCTGCACGTGCGGCGCCAGTGCTTCAGACCACTCTCTGTAGACCCGGCAGAAGCGCTTGATGCCGGCGTGTCGGTGAAACGTGAGCGCCACGCCACCGCAGACTTCGTTCGTGGCGTCAATGACTTCGCTGCGGAACCTGTGCCCGGCGGTGGTGAAGCTAGGAACGGTCTCCTTACCGCGGATGAAGCGCAACCAGTCCGGCAGGTCTGGGTGTTCGCACGGCTCTCCCCCACCCAGCGCGATCTGGTACGGCGGCAGATCGAGGCCGCCGAACAGGGTCTCCAGTAGCTGGATGTCTGCGTGCGGCTGTCCTGGTTTGCTGTCTTGGTAGCAGTTGTGAACTACCACGCCAGCGGCCACGTAGTTCTTCTCGTCATGAACTGGCGAGTCGACTTCCAGGTTGTGAACTACGCCTTGGTACGGGACGCGACGAAGCGCTTTTATGCCTACTTTCTGCACCTATCCTCCTGTGTGGGTCGTGTTCTGCGTGGCAAGGCTTGCACAGGCAAACGCCGCCGTCAGGTGTGTGGCGCGCCAGAAGCGCGGCCGAGATCGTCTCGAACAGGTCTGACCCCACGGCGACGTCTGCTAGCCGCTCTACGCCGAGTGTGGCTAGCGTTTCGCGCAGCAGCACGCGGAATGGCGGGTCGTGGTGAACCTCTAGGGTGCCGCCGTTGCCGCAGTGCGTGCACCGGAAGTTGTTGCGCACCAGTACGTCACGCACCCAGGTCCCTAGGCGCGCACGAATCACCTGCGCCGCGGGACGGTTGCCGCGCCAGAGGTGGTGTGCAGCGCCGCGCTTGAACACGACGCGTCCGTCTTGCACAGCGGCGCGAAAGGTGGCCGACATTCTGTCGCGAACTGCGGCGCTCTTCATCGGGTTGCTTTCTTTCATGCGCTTGCTGTTGCGTGCGGCGACCTCGACCTTGCTCAGCCTAGCTTTCACTGGGCGTCCACCGTCCCACATTGGATTCCCAGTCCCCGTGCGTCGTGCCGATAGCTCTTGACGCGAGGTGGACAGACACACGGCGCACAGACCACCGAGCGTGTAGGCGTGCGCGTGAGCAGTCAGCTTTTTCTCGTGCGTACCTATCTGCACGAGGCAGCTGCGACAGAGGAGCGGAACGGCGATCTTGTCTAGTTTCACGTAGGGGTGGCTGCGTGGTTTGCACGCCGCGCACGTGGTCTGCTTGTCCGTGCCAGTGAACACGCCGCCGCACGCCCGGCAGCTACGACTGCTACTGCGTTTCCAGTACAGAAGTTGTGTGTGGGCGTTTGCGCAGTGCTGGCTGCTGCAGTGCTGTGCGTTAGCCCGGCGGCTCGTCATGTCCGATCCGCAGAACGGGCAGGTGACATGGTCTGGGAATCGCCGGGCCGTCATTCAATTACCAGCTCGTCTGTGCCAATAAGGCACTCGGCGCGCACCCAGCCGCGTTGGGTCAGCACCTCATGGTCTGGGGTTAGGCGGAGTAGCTGGCCGTTGCCGAGTTCGATTTCCACGAGGTCCCCGACGTACTGCCGTTGCGGAGTTGCTGTGACTGTAGTCTCGGTCAGTCGCCCGTTCACGGCGTGGAGAACTGTGTCTCCTGGGCGTACCTGCTCGATTGGGATCACGCCGGTGGGCGTACGGATCAGCGTAGCGGGGGGCGCGCAAAAGTGGCAGCCGAACTCGCACGCGTCCGTGATCTTGACGTCGACCACTTCCGGCACTGGTGAGAACGGGTGCTTGCGGAACATGCCGAAGCGGCGGTTGAAGGCGTCGATGACCGATGAGTGCCGGCCTTGGCCACGGCAGTCTGGGTGCGACTCGATGAGCGACGCCCACGGGCTGCGCCTTGGGTCGTTGGAGAGCACACGGGTGGTCAGTCCTGTGCGCGTATCGAAGGCGGAACTGTAGAAGGCCCAGCCCTCGAAGGTGTTCTGCATGGTGCGGACGGGCATTCGTCCTCCTGGAATGCTGTATCGTAGGTTGCTAGGCTGCCGGCGTTCGGCACCGTACTGTGTGTCGTGGCGAAAGTCGCCCGGCGCAGACGTCGCGCTGCGAACCCTGGACGAACAAGGAGACTCCGACGATGACTGCGCTCGAACTGTACGCCCTGAAGGCAGGGCTCCGCAACGAACTGGTGAAGGTCGCCGCAGCCGGCATGGGCCAGGCTGCGATCAAGAAGGCGGTCGCCGAGGGCAAGGCCGCCATCGGCGGTGCTGCCGCCGCGTCTGCGAGCACGAAGCGTGGGCTCACCAACGATCGTGTCAACGCGACGCTCGGTGGCCTGAAGGCCAAGGCCAAGGGTGCCGTGACCGATGCCAAGTTCCAGGGCGCCGCTGCTGCGCGCTACGCCAAGGCGAATCCCGGCAAGGCTGGCGTCATGGCGGCCGGAGCTCTCGGCGCCGCAGGTGCGCTCGGTGCCGGTCTCGCCAGCGCGATGCGCAAGAAGTCGCTCGGTGCGCGCGTGAGCAAGCACCTGCAGGCGAACAAGGGCAAGTACATGGCGGGTGCGGCCGGCGCGGCTGGCCTGGGCGCCCTCGCGGCGTACAAGAAGAAGCAGGACTAGTCGGAGCAGGGACCCTCAGCAAGGCAGGGACGGCCGTCCTGGGCAACCTCGACGGCTGTTTCTGTTCTAGGCTGTCTCCACGATGCCGAACGCGCTCCTCAAGACGGGCAATAGCCAGACCGCACATGGGGTGGACACGTCGTACGTCTGGGGCTCGGCCGCGCACGAGTTCCATGTCTACGACCAGGCGTCCGTCGACCTTCTTCTGGTCCACCAGGCGAAGATGGTAGGCGCCGCGCTGAAGACGGCCACACGCGCGCAGGCCTGGACGATCGACCCAGTACCACGTGCGGCCAAGGATCGTGTGCTGAGGGGGCCCTGAATGAGCGTGTTCGACTCCGCGGCAGCGCATCTTCTCCGCAAGCACGCGCCTATGTCCGAGGCGGCCCACGCCGCCATCGGTGCAGCCGGCGGTGCCGGCCTGGGCTTGCACCGGGCCCCGCGTGCCGCGTTGAAGGCGGCGCACAAGAATCTGGCCGACATGGCGAGTTTCGTGCGCACGCTCACCCCAGAGGAGCGGGCCGCCGCAGGGGTCAGCGACGACATCGCGGCTGGCCTGGCGCAGGCGGAGGCTGGCGTCAAAGCAGCAAAGGGCGCGGTCATGGGTGGCGCAGCGAAGGGCACCGTGCTGGGCCTTGGCCTCGGAAACGCAGTCGGCAAAGCACGGAAAGAGCGGCACAACGCGCGCGTGCAGGCGCTCGGCAACAAGCTGGAGCTGGGTGCGCTCGGCACGTTGGCGCTTGGCTCCGGTGCCGGGGTGGCGCACGCCTTCTCGAAGGACAAGCACGCTGGTGTGCAGAAGACTGCCCGGGTGATCACCCCCATGCTGCCAGCGTTGATCTCGCGTGCGCTGCCTGCGCGCGTGCCAGCCACAGCGGTCATGCGTGGCCTGCCAGCTGCGGAGGCAGCCACAACCGCTACTGGTGCCCAGTCCGCGTTGCGCGCAGGCGCAGCGGGTGCAGGTGCGCCGATGCCGTCCACGCGGTGGCCCGGGGATCTGGTGGGCAGGTTTCGTTACCCTCGGCAAGGCACAGGTGGTTCGATCGGCGGGTCGTCCTTCGGCAAGGTGCAGCCACCGACCCAGGCCGGTGCCGCTGTACCAGTGGCGGCGAGGTCACCAGCTTCGGCGGCTGCTGCGGTCCCACCAACAGTCCCGCCCACGGTCGCAGGTGCCGCACCGGCGGCTGCCGTACCGGCCGCACCTGTCGTTGCGGGCGCTGGCGGGGCAGGTTCGCCACCACTAGCTGGCGGTGCCGCGGCGTGGGGTGAAGCCACCAGGAAGTGGATCGCGGAGAACGCAGCCAAGTTCGGGCTCGACCCGGCGTCGATGCTCGATGCCGCGACACCGCTGCTGGCCTACGGCGCCGGCAAGGCTGGGCAGCGACCGGCCGTGGACTGGCGGAGCCTGGCCATGCCAGCTGGTGTAGGCCTGGCCGCAGGCGCTGGCCTCGGCGCGCTGGCTTCTGACTGACAGGGGGTGCTGCGTGGATGACGTACGGCGAACCAAGCTGCTTGTGAAGAGCGCCAACATCGCGGGGTGGTTCAAGCGAAAGGCGCCCGACGGGAAGTTGTCACCAGAGGCGGCGGAAGCCCTGAACGAGTTTCTGCGCGCGCAAGGGTTTCCTGAGCAGGCTGCCGTCCCGCCCGCGCCTGCGGCAGCTGCGGCGGCAGGTGCAGCCCCGGCGGGTGGCGGAGCTCTGGACGACGCGTGGAAGGCAACGAAGGGGTTCGCAGCCAGGCACAAGGGCAAGCTGCTGGGCGGCGCTGCTGGTGGTCTCGGTGCGCTCTGGTTACACCGCAAGCTGACTGCTGCGCCCGCGGCGCCAGAGGGCTACGCGCCAGACCAGACCGGCTTCTAGCTAGAGGAACCCGGGCACCGCTCGCCGCTCGTGCTGCACCTCTTCCTCGACGGAGAACGGTGGCGGCGGCATCTCGGCGAGCACAGCCAGCCGTAGGTCGACCAGCTCGCGCAGGGCCAGGAGCGCCGCGCGCGGCACATCCTGCAGCAGCGGCAGCGTGCGCTCGGCGTCTGACTGGGCATACTGCGCCGGGTCGCTCTCGGGTGACATGTACAGCGTGTCTGCGCGCACGAGCGCGGCGAAGTCTGTCGGTGCCGTGTCGTTCAGGGCCAGCAGGGCCCATGCAGTGATTGCGTCGTCTAGCAGCTGTGAGGACGGCACGCCGGCGAGGTCCGCCTGGCACTGTGTGGTGACTGTCACCGAGAACGTCACGCTGATCCTGGATTCGGTTCTGCGCATAGAGAGCTCCATGCCGGCGAAGTACCGGCTCATGTTCGTTATACCGGGTGGCCGTAGCCCTTTGCCGGGCTCTCGCTCTGGCTCCGGTATTTCGCGTGATACCGTCGTGCCGGCGCGAGGAGGGCTCAGTGGTGAAGGTTGCGGTGGCGAAGCTCATGGCACAGCCGGCACAGGCGCAGCCGCCGGCGTCTGCCACACCGCGCCCGAAGTTGGCCATGGTCGAGCCGGATCCGTTCGCCGGCACTTCCCGACAGGCGCAGGCGTACATCCCGAACTACTACCGCGATCTAGGCAGCGATTCGGATACGGGTGGCGGCGGCGTCGCTGGCTACAAGCGCTACCGCGAGATGACCACGGCGAGCCGTCCGGTCAACGGGTTCACACCCAAGCCCAACACGTTCGCGACAGTGCAGGTGCTGCGCGCAGACGGCACGCCAGTCAAGGTGTTCAACCGCCTGGGGCGCGAAGTCGCAGAGGATGACCCAACAGACAGGTACATGCCGGAAGCGAGTGCGGCGTCGACCGAGCCGAATGCGTACGTGTGGTCTGACTGGCTGCTGTTGTCGGTGCAAGAGGCGCGAGCAGAGAAGACACAGATCGTAGAGACCTTTGGCGACACGTACTTGTACGCGTTCGGTCAACGCCCGCGGGTCCTGTCGTTCGCTGGGCTGCTCTACAACACAGCCGACTTCAACTGGCGCGCCATCTTCTGGGAGAACTGGGACCGGTTCTTCCGTGCCACCCGCCTGGTTGAAATGGGCGCGCGGATGTACATCCACTACGACGACATCCTGGTCGAGGGGTATCCGCTCGACGCCTCAGCGCAGCAATCGGCGAACGAACCGAACGCCGTGAACTTCAGCTTCACGTTCTTCGTGACGAACTACACCAACCTGTTGGCGCAGCGTGGGTTTGACGTGCCGCGCTCGTTGCCAACGAGCGTCGTGTCCGGTGGCTTCAGCACCGCCTTCGACTCTGCGCAGGTCAGGGACTCGCGCTGGTCACTGCTGGAGCAGCTGGGCGCCGTTGGCGCGGCCCGCTCCGCCAAGGCGGTGTTCGATCAGTTGTCGGGCAGCGTCGACCCCGCCCTGGCCGCGTTCATCGGGTCGACTGTGGCCGACTCGCTCGCTGGCGCGCAGATGCCAGTCAGCCCGGCGCAGTTGGTACGCAGCGGTGTTGTAGAGGCGGAGCAGCGCCTGAACCTGAAGCCGGGGGAGATCAACGCCTGGTTTGGCTACCTGTCCGACGTCGTGTTTGGACGAGCCAGTACAGCGTTGCTGATCCCCGGTACTGCGGTGGATTTCCTGGCCGCTACCCCGGACGCGCAGCTGCCTGCGCTGGTCAACGCCATCATTGAAGGGATGGGGTACACTGGCGGTATTGGGAATGGAAAGACCGGGACGATTGTCGTGACCGGGTTGTCGTAAGTACGCTTGGTGCTGCCAGAGCCGAAGGCAGCACCGGTGAGGTTCGGGATGGCAGCGACTGCACGGAAGAGCGACAGTGTGCCGACGGCCAGGCAGTTGGACGGAGCCCGCATGCTGGCTGAACGAGTGGAGAGGATGGACGAGCGCCTACGGTCCTTGGAGCAAAAGTTCGACACCGGTATACAGACCGTCCACGACGTCCGTGTAGCGGTGGCGAATCTTGACGCGTTTCTGCGCGGCACCGTCTCGGATCCAGGTGTGCTCACACGGTTGGCCTCGGTGGAGTCGCACAACCTACAGGCGCTGGAGGGGCGGATTATCCAGCTCGAACGCATTGACCATGACAGGCGCGCCCAGGACATGCTGGAGTTGACTGCCAAGGTGCAGGGCCTGGCAGAGAAGCAGACGAAGCAGGGCTGGAAGTTGGGACTCCTGTACGCCGCCTTCGCAGCCATCGCTGGCGGTGCCGGAGCGCTGGTCATGAAGCTGCTGGAGTCAAAGTTGTGAGTACGGGCGCGTCTCGGCAGACACGGTTGGCTGCGTTCGCCGAAGCCGCCAACGCCGTTGGCATCCCGAAGGCCCGTCGCAAGAAGCTCCTGGAGCGCCTCGTCGGCCGGCACATGCGCCGCGGAGCGTTCAACAGCGTCAAGATCATCGGTGAGTACAAGCGGCAGAAGCGTGGCTAAGAAAGCCTACCTTACCGGTTGCGGGCAGTTGAGGTTGAAGTGCGGCTTACTGACCTGAATCCAAGGTTTCTTCGCGCTGGCGGTGAGGGAATCTCCCTGGCCGATGGTTCGCCCGCCCCGGAGCGGCACGGTGTCGGCATCATCATGGATTGTCCCTGCGGCAACGCAGACGAGAACCATCAGCTCTACGTGCCGTTCCTGAACCCGATAGACGGCGGACCGACCATCGAGCCCAATGGCTGGCAGCGCACGGGTGACACGGTCGACACGCTCACGCTGGCGCCCTCGATTCTGCGCCACGGTGCGTGCAAGTGGCACGGCTGGATTCGTGACGGTGCGGTCATTTCGTGTTGACGCACCAACCATAGGCAGACGGTGAGGCAGGTAAGAAAGACTACGCGGCTCCCGCGCGCAGTCTTCCCTGGTGTCTTCAGCCGGTCAGCTAGCTGGTCGGCCTTGATGCGGGCGGCATGCTGCCGCCCGCGATGAGCACGCGATACTGCCTGGGCTCGTCCGGCCGGTTCGGACCATGCGGCGCCAGGTAGTTGAATTCGATGAGACGGTCGACGCAGGCCATGGACAGCCACACGTCGATAGCCTTGTAGATGCGTTCCTCCATGATGGCACCGGTGGTACCGAGGAGTTGCTGCGCGGCGATGAACGTCTTGAGGAGAACACGCTGTCCGTCCTCGGTGGCCAACACCAGCTTCATCTCGTTGTAGCTGTAGCTCACGGTGTGGCTGTCGGGCAGGTAGTGGCCCGGACGAGCTTGCAGGCGACGACGTTGGGCTCGAACGCGCGCCAGTCGAGCTTGCAGTCGAAGTTGGCGCAGGTGTTTGCGCGCAGCACAGCACATCGAGTGCTGTGGCACTCCATCAGCAGCGAGGTCCCGTCCATGGTGGAGCGGATCTTGCTGTCCGCCTCGAGGACGTCCAGTTCCACGGCAATGTTGCCACCTCCGCCTGCCCGGTTACCGAGCCCGCGCAGCGACTGTCCGGAGTCGACGACCCGCCCAACCACCGTGCGGCGGAATAATACGTCGCCGAAGAGCAGGTTTCCGAAGAGGCTACCGCCGCCGGAAACGCCGAAAGCGCCGACGGCGACGATGCCGAGGATGGCGAGGGCGATGAGTAGTTCGATGAGCGTGAATCCGCTCTTGCGCTTGTTCATGGCTTCCTTGCGCCAGCCTTCGGCGCGGTTGGTTGTGGCGTCAGCGCGGCGTGCGAATCGTTGTGAATCGGCCGCTGGCCCGGAAATGCCCCTCAAGGGCTGTGCTCACCTCTCGCATGGAGAGTGCCTTTCCATCCGGCGCGGATGGGGACCGCGCCAGTGCCCCACTGTAGCCGTAGGTACGATCGCTGGACATGGACAGCGTGTCGTGGTCGAACAGCATGAGGCGCAGCCCGCGGACGCCGCGGTCGTTTCCGTCCGTACCTGCGGCGGTCGGAATGAACACACGGTCATCGGCTACGTACTGTGCACAGAGCGGATCCCAACCGCAAGCAGCACAGGCGTCTCTGGTCAAGACGAGCAACGGAGCGCCGGTGCGGTCTTTGGCGAGTGTGTACTCAGTTTCTGCGATGAGCAGCTTGAGGTGCGCGAGCACCACATCGACCGCACTGTTGCGCACGAGTGTGGCGAGCCGCAGCCACTGACGTACGCTGACGAGCATGGCGTCGCTCGCTTTGTCGAGCAGCTCGGCGTATGGCACACGTACGTCTGACTTCATGCCGACGACCAAGTCGCTCGTAGCTTCCCGCCAGGCAGCGACAGTCCCTACTGCGAGGTTCTGGCGGTCTTCGGTGCTGAGTTGGGTGATGATGTCACCGGTGGCGTTCTGGCCTGCTGGCGCTGGCGCCGGGGTGGGCGACGATGGTTCGGTGTGGGCAGTCGCGGTCATGGGCTCCTTACAGGTTCTGTGTTAGGTCGGGAAGCACGCCAAGTGCGGAAGGCGTGGCTGCGCAGGCAGGACTTGCATTGCTTTGCGCCGGCTGGCACCTCGGCGACGGGCGGGCGGTCGGTCTCAGTTTCGTAGCCCCAGCGTTTGCACGCGGAGCCGTGGTCGTTCTCGGGTACAGGGTAGAAGTGCCAGGTGTGCGGGCGAGGGACGTCGTCGGCGTAGTCAGGATCTGCCCAACCAGGCTGCAGCGTCACGCTCTGTGCTACCTGGCGCCGAAGCAACGTGAGGGGACCGTCGCCGTCGTCGTCGTCCAGGTCAAGGTGGAGCAATCGCGCGCTTACGCCTGGCTGCGCTGTCGCCACCGGCGCTGGTGCTGGTTGTTGCGGCCATGGTACCCGTGCGAGGTCAGGTGGCCACGCGCGTTCCAGGGCACCCATGTGCCTGGCTGTGGTGGCAGACGGTGGCTTCGGGCCGCCGAGCCGGTGCGGCAGGTAGTCGTACACGACCTTGCCGTTGTCCAGGTGAGCTAGTTGCATTCCGTAGGACAGGAGCACCTGCCCAGTCGAAACGAAGCCGCCTGCCGCGGCGTACTGGCCGGTCGCGAAGGCGGTGGCGACGTGCACAGGAGATGTGGGCACGGCTACTCTGCCTCGCGTGCGTTCGTGGCAGCAACCACAACCAGGAACGGGTCCGCCTTTGGATTCTTCTTGCGCCAGGCACGCGCCACGCGCAGCGACTGCCGTATCTCGTTTGCGGAGATCGCGTCGGCCTCGCGCAGATCGCCACCGTCAAACACGAACTGGTCGATGGAGGAGCTGCCCAGTACGTGCACGTCGTTGGACGCCAGCAGGTTGCCGCGCTTGGACTCGAACGCGTGGACGATGCGCCAGGCGGCGTGCAGGTCGACCGTTGGGCGTCCGCTGTTGACCGTGGTGCCGAAGCGGTTCCTGCCGTCGCCGTAGCTCAACTGCACACCGCGGTACGTTTCGGGGCTACCCTCGTCGTAGCGGATGGCGAGAAACCAGCTCATCGAGCGTTCATGCGCTGTAGGTCGGCCGCGGTCGCTCCGCTAGCACTTTCCAAGCGTGGGCCGGTGTCGTCGCTCGGGTCGAAGTAGCCGCGATGCTCAGTCAGAAAGTCGCCCATGGACCAACCCTCCACGCGTCCGGCCTGCATGTCCTTCAGCAGGCGGTCGTACAGCACCAGCGTGACGGCCTGCGACAGATTCAGGCAGTGCGCCGTTGGGATGGCGATGAAGCTGTGACACAGCCGGCGGATACCAGCAGGCACGCTGCCGTCCTCCGGACCGAACACGTACACCGCGTTCTGCGGGTGCTCGAAGTGCGGCAGCAGCTGCGCCCCGGGCACGAGCTCGATGGCTACCGGGGTGCAGTCGGCGAAAGCGTCGAGTGGCTTGGCCTCGCCAGGGAAGAGTTTCACGTCGGCGTAGCCGCGCATGCGCTCTTCGCGTGGCAGACGTTCGTGCTTTGGCACGTCGAGCGAGACACGGGATCCCGTCCACCAGAGTTGGGAGACGCCGAAGCACGAGCAAGTGCGGAGAACGCCGGCGACGTTGTGTGGGTATTTCGGGTTGCAGAGCACGACGGCCGGAGTGGCCCCTGGCTTCTTCATGTTCTACCCGTCGTTCCCGATCTTCACGCTTCCGAGGAACATGTCGTGCTTGTTGGCGAACACATGCCAGACAGGCGCGTCGTCCGCGTTCGCAGTACCAACGTAGGCGTACGCTTCCGGAGGCGGGGCTGGGTTCCCGGTCCCAACCACCAGGAATCCAACGCGGTAGATCGGGTCCTTCGGCTTCACCCAGACCCAGAGTTGCAGCACGTCGTCGCTGGCACCGTGCTGGCATTCGACGCGGAGGATGCGCGCGGAGCGCGGCAGCCCGAGGAATTGTTCGTCGTCTACCGTCAGTGCGTACTTGTGGACCGTGTGGCTCACAGCGGCACGTCCTTTTCGCCGGGCGTGGTCAACGTGTCGCTAGTGGTCTTGTGCCGGTTCTTCCGCGGCACGCAGGTGGCCTTGTGGGCGGCGAAGCACTCAAAGCGGATGGGCGCGCCGCACTCACAGACGTCGCAGCACGGCACGAGGTGCAGCACCCCCGGCGGCGTGTGGCAGGTACATGTGCACAAGTGCTGCGAGTCCGGTGGTGGGTAGACTAGCTTTTTCACGGTGCTGTGCGTTTGGGGTCTACGCGCGGCTGCACTTCGATGATCTCCACGCGCGTTCCGCGCTCGCGGAGCGTCTGGCTACGCAGAAGCGCAGCGTCGTCGTCGAAGCGCGGCGGGGTGCCGTCAAGCCAGGTGACGTGGGTCTCGATGCCGTGCTCGCGCAGCAGACCGGCGATCATGAACGCGAGGGTGGTCTTGCCTTCTTTCGGAAGGCCTTCGATGGTGATTTTCAAGCTAGTTCTCCTTATCTACGTGGGCAGGCAGGCAGGCAGGCAGGCAGGCAGGCAGGCAGGTAGGCTAGTGCGCGTCGCCGTCGCCGATCGGGTAGACCGTACCTTCGCGCGCGAACTCGACAAAGCCCTGGAAGTCGATCTCCATGGCGTACGCTCGGGCGTCCTCCTCCATGAGCCGGAGCGTCGCGTCGTCGTGCCGCGGGTCGTGGTGGTGGATGACGAGGAACTTGGCGCCGGCGGCCTTGGCCTGGTCGACGCAGTTGCGCGGCGTACCGTGCCCGAAGGTCTGCTGCATGCCGGCCAGCTGCTCCGCCGTGTATTGCCCGTCCAGCAGGAGCCAGTCGGCGTCCTTGGCGTGCTTGGTGATCTGGGCGTTCAGGAACAGGAGCGGTTCGTTGTCGGTGCAGTAGACGACCTTCTCGCCCATGTACTCGACGGCGAAGCCGAGGCAGCCGTTGGGGTGGTTGAGCGGGATCGTCGTGATCTTCACCCAGCGGTGCAGTTCGTTCCTGACGTCAGCGGGCAGCGTCTCGTGCGCCTGCCCGATCATCTGGGTGGCCAGGCGCTCGTACTTGCCGTTCTCGTGGCAGAAGTACGTGAACGTCTCGCTGAACTGGAAGTGGTGGGCGTTGTAGAACTTCTGGCTCGGCATGGCGGCGTGCGCCACCGGGAAGTTCGGGGCGTCTTGCTGGTCGACGAGCACGGCCTCGACGCTGCGCTCGAACGGCACGGTCGATTCCTGGCCGGCCGGGGCAAAGCCGTGGAAGTGGAAACGGTTCGAGCCGATGAACAGCGGCACCGAGAACGGTCCGCCCTGGATGTGGTCCCAGTGGAAGTGGGACAGGAGGACGATGAAGTCCTTGCCCACGCCGTTATGGCTGCGCAACAGATCGTCGCCGCACACGAGGATGCCGGAGCCCATGTCGAGGATGATCCGGAACGGGCCGGCCTCAATCAGGTAGCAGGACGTGTTGCCGCCGAACTCGTCGGTGCGGAAGTCGGGCTTGCCGTGGCGCCCCTTTCGGGACGGGGCGGGAATCGAGCCGCGCGGGCCGTAGCAGGTCACTCGCATGTAGGTCTCCATCGGGGGCACAGTCGACGCCGCCCAGAGGTCTTGTACCAGAAACATCCGCCGTGTCAGCACGCTAAGAACTGTGCGCGTCACCGCGAACAGTCCTCCTGCGGCATCTCAGGAAATACCGGCTAGCTCTTGCGCAGCAGCCACACGGCCGCGAGTAGACAGCACCCGGCTACGATGAACGCTGTGCCTGGGTGGCTGATGACGTCGAGTACGGTCATAGGCTAGTAGGTCCCTGCCAGGTATGGCTGTGCAGAGTCTGCGTGCTCCCATCAGCGCGGGTGCCGACGACGTCGCCGCACCAGTCGTCAGGCAGCATGCTGAGGATCTGCACGGCGGTCATGTACTTCACGCCGGGCGGCGGGTACAGGTACACGTACCTGCCGTACAGGCACTTTCGCGTGATGGTCCATTCGACGTACTGGTCTAGGTCCATACGGCGTGTCCTCCGAGGTGCGGTGTTATCGAGCCAGGCAGCCGGACGAGTTGCCGGCCAGGCACTCGGGGCAGGGTTGACCGGCTGCCATGGCGCTAGCGATCTTGGCGTCGTCGCCACCGGTCGGGATCGGGAATCCTAGCAGCGTGCACACCCGCAGCAACTTCGGCGCTCCATACATGGCGTACGGAGCCTGTGCCATTGCTGCGCGCACGTCGTCGCGCCCGAGCAGCCAGGCCCAGGCATCCATCTTGGTGACGGTACGGCTGGCGCTGATTCCTCGGTGTCCGACGGCCTTCGGCCAGCCGTACTCAGCCATGTAGGTACGCATGTCGCTCAGGACCACGGCGTCGGACAACTCGTGCTGGTGGTCTTCCCACACGGCCCTGGTCAGCCCGGATGTCGGGTCCTTCTCCGCGGTCCGGTAGAACGCCTGGATGTCGTCGTAGCTCAGGTAGCGGCAGCAGACCTCGGTCCAGAATTCGTTGCCGAACCCGCCGCCAAACCCACCAGACGGCTGGCTTCGCTGCACCAGCAGCTCCTCTTTGATCTCGCTCGGTGTGCGCATGTGCCGCCTAGGCTGGTTTGCTGGGCCGCTTGCGCGCGGGCCGAATCTTCACGGCGGGGAGCGGCGTCTGGGCGTGATGAAACGGGCTGTAGAAGTCAACACCGACACCTCCCTCCGGCTGCCGGTGCCAAGCGCGTGCATTGCGCACGACGTCATGGATGTCGGTCGCGACCTTGAATACCTCGTGCACGACCGGGCTGCAGATGCTGTGGCTGGCGTTTGGCGGGTAGCCGGTCATGCCGGCCTTGTACGCCATGAGGTAGCGCACGGCCAAGTCATGGGCAACTTGATCGGCGCACGACGCGGGGTAGTAACTGGTCCACACCTCATCGACGTTTTCGAGCTGGCCGATGCCAACGCGCAGGAACAGGTCAAGCGCCGCCGCCAGCACCACGGCCTGCTCGTCTGACATGTCGAGTACGACGCGCACACCTCGCTTTGGGCTACTCAGGTAGGTTCCTCGCGCGCGGTTCGCCGCCAGGTCTCCAACCATCCAGCGGTCATCGGGTCGTCCACGTCCAACCGGACGAGTTCTGGTGTATGTTCGACAGATTCCCACGCGAAAGTGCGTACTTCGGTGTGCAGTGTCAGCTTGCTGTAGACGTTGACGACCAACTGCGTGCTGGTAGTCAACGGGGCAACCCGCCCGCGGCTAGGGCGCTCGCCTCGCTGCGTGATGATCACGCCGGCCCACATGGGCCAATCGCGTGGGTGAGGCATGTTCTGTTCAGTGGTCACTGGTTGCGTCCCTCCATGGGTGTTCTGGTTGTGCAAGCGTAGCCGCCCAGCGATCGGCTACGGCCGTGCTGAGTCAAGCCGGCGCGTGCATGAGGTACTTGAGCATCTCTGCGAACGTGGCCTCGGTAAGCGGCCCTGAGTCCCGCGCGCCGCAGGGGTTGACCTTCACGTGCCAGTGAACGCCACCAGAACCGTCCGTGAACATGAACAGACATGAGCTGCGCTCGTGCGGGCCATCCGGCGTCTCGCCTTCGCAGACTACGTCGGCGTACGGATCCGCTGCGGCTGGTCTGAGCAAGTACACGCGGCTTGGTTCCGTTGTGACGAAAAAGCGAAGGCCAGGCAGCCAACCGGCAGCCCAGCCGTCGTGGGTGCTTTCGCACACGCGGCCGCGCCAGTCTGCGTAGAAGCGTGCTTCGCGCCAGACGAGCAGCTGGTCGTCGGTCAGTGGCCGGAGCAAGGACTTCACGGTGTCTAGCAGCAGCTCGACCTGCTGCGCCCACTGCTCCTGAGCGGCGGTCAACGTCCTGGCTGCCCGGCGGCGTTCGCATAGTTCGTCGCGCAGATCTTCCATGGCGGTCACCACTCCGGGCCTCCCTGCGCGTTCTTGAGCGTCGAGTCGATGATGTGCCCTTTCGTCTCCCAGCGGGCCAGCGTGAGGCGGTACCCTGCCTCGGGAGGGAACTTGGAGCAGAGGATGGCGTAGAGCACTTCCGCCTGCTGCAAGTCGGTCAGGGACCGCTTGGCGGTGGCGAAGAAATGCTTTCCGTTCAGAGACACATTGATTGCGTAGTACATGACTTATTCCTTCTTCAGGTATTCGCTGCCGAGGTGGTCCATGCTGGGCGCACTGACTTCATACCACTCGGGCATGGTGTCCAGCAGTTCGGTGATGGTGAGCGCGGTTGCGTTCTTCGGCACCGGCACTTCGCAGAGGGTGTAGTTGTACCCAGCGCGCGGCAAGCGCTCCGGCATCCCCGCCACGGCGTCCTCCCGCGTCTGATACCAGTCGAAGCCACCCATACCGTCCGGGGAGCCGAACGACGGCGTGAACGCGCCGACATAGACGATGTCCCACTCGACCGTCAT
>ERZ1292623.986-Hain-H51-01um-R1-986-length-28460-cov-5_pt1 | contig 28460 bp, 25 predicted proteins | sample MGYA00564398_ERZ1292623 | MGnify/ENA primary metagenome ERZ1292623 (study PRJEB36523, sample SAMEA6512633) | groundwater metagenome | collected 2019-01-07 | study: AquaDiva: Metagenomics assemblies of 32 groundwater samples | reverse complement strand
AAAGGTCGTTGCCAAAGAAATCTTTGGCTCGAACCTGCTTCTTGGCGAAAAAACAATCCGTCCCGCCGAAGGCGGGACTCCGAATTCGTTTGGAAAAATGGGGGGAAATCAGTGGGACGCGCTTCGCGCGTCCCACCCTCTGGCTTTGAAAAAGCCGCTTCGTTCTGTATTGGTGGACCATACCGGATTTGAACCGGTCGCCTCTCCCATGCCATGGGAGCGCTCTACCAAATGAGCTAATGGCCCTTATCCTTATATTTGAGGATATAAACGAACGGCGCTTAATTTCATGAGTCCCGACGCTCTTTCTGGAGGTCGGGACCCCGACTTCGCCCGAAGGCGAACGTCGGGGCTTTTGTTAAATTAGCACAAATTTGTTACCATGTGAACCACCAATGTTCCAAGATTTTCTACTTAAGCAAATGTTGAAGCGCCAAGGCCTGCCCGAAGCCCAGATTGATATGGTGCTCGGCCTCATTAAGCGCAAGCCCGAACTCTTCAAGCAAATTGCCGCCGAAATTGAAGAGAAGATTAAAGGTGGGATGGATAAGCAAGCCGCGGCCGTAGCCGTGATGCAAACGCATCAAGCCGAACTCCAAGGTCTGCTTACGAACGGGAATTAAAAATTTTAAAAAAGAAAAAGCCCCCGTCGCGTTGAACGCTAAACGGGGACTGAGCTTGTACAAAAAAAGAACTAACGAAAGGGGTTGGGCTTACCCGACCGGCTGGAGGGAGGGCTGTCCGACTCTTCGGACCTTGGCCTCCTCCATACTGATCTCACCCAAGAAGCGGGCGGCGGTCTTCTCCACTTCCAACCAATTGATGACCGAAGGGAAGGGAACGCCTGCCGCGACACGGTTGCCGCCGGTCGTAATGATACCACCGCCGATGTTGGGGTTGTAGTACCAGCCAGCCAGCCTGCCTTCGGCGCCGGCCAAACCATTGTCCCAATTGTCGGGGTCAGTCTCGATCGCCACAGCGCGACGGAGCTCTCCCACCAAGTGAGCAACAGGGAAATTCTTCTCCCGGTTAACCATGATGGTGAGGTGCTCGCTCACCGGATCACGACGGAGCACCAAGTCAGCCCTGAGGAGGCAACGCGCCGCCTTGGGCGCATGCTCGGAGACGGAGTTCACAATAATCATCTTGTAAGCTCCCGCTCTCCGTTCGTGATAGATATCTTCCCCACGCTGACTCAACGCCAGATCGCATTCCTCTTGGAAAGCGATCTGGTCTTCCAAGATGGCGTCGAGGGCGGTGAGGCCGAACTCAAGCATTTCGCTTGAGGTCTTACCGTTTCGACTCATTGCCGAGAGGGCCGACTCGATGGCGAGGAAGCTCGAGGGACCCTTAAGGTCCTGATCCTTCACCTGCTTGACCAGCCAGTCCACCGCTCGAGTGATCGGCATACCCTTCGGCAAGCCGAGCTCGCGCGCGACGAGCGAGCAGGTGCAGTGATCCTGCTTCCGCGGTATGCCGCGACTGGGGCAGGGATGCTCATCGAACTGACCGTACCCTTGGCCAATGACGAGGACACCTCGTTCGAGCCAGTTGGCGGCCGTATGCTCGCCGGGGGTGTCGCCACCCAAAGACCAGAAAATGACATCCGCTTTATCGACGCCGGGAAACTTCTTCCCACCGAAGCGGCGAAGAAGGAGGAGGGCGGCAATCTCATCAGTATGAGGACCTTCATGAATCGCGATCTGTTTGATCATCTTCCCGAATCCTTTCTGAAATGCCAAAGATCAGCTAACAGGACCATCCCACTAGCTATTTAGAGCTTAGCATGTTATGATCTAAATGTCAAATGAGAATTAACCAGTATCTGGCCAAGCAGGGCTACACCACAAGGCGCGGCGCCGATGAGCTCATCCGCCGCGGGCAGGTCACTTTGAGCGGCCGCTTGGCCGTCTTAGGCGATCAAGTGTCGCCCCAAGATCGGGTGGTGGTGGCTAAGGTGGCGCGCCAAAATACCGATTACCGCTACTTCGCTTACCACAAGCCGATGGGCGAAGTGACGGGGCCGAAGAAGCTTGAGGGCAAAATATACTTCCCCATCGGTCGGTTAGATAAAGCTTCGCGAGGTCTCCTCCTCCTCACCAACGACGGTCGCATCACCGATCGCTTACTCAATCCAAATTACGACCATGAGAAGGAGTACGCCGTGGAGACGCGAACTCTTTTGCGTCCGAGTTTTAAAAAATATATGGAAGCGGGCGTCGAGATCGAAGGCCTCCGCACTAAGCCTTGCCGCGTGGAAGTGAGGGGTGATAAGGAGTTCAGAATCAAATTAACGGAAGGCAAGAAGCACCAGATCCGGCGCATGGTGAGCTCGCTCCACAATGAAGTGAGTGACTTGAAGCGGGTGCGGATTATGAATATAAAATTAGATGAACTCCCGGCCGGTGCCTTGCGCGCCATTACCGGTACGGAGCTGACGGAATTTTTAGCCAGTTTAGGGTTATAATTAAACTAATGGAGGTGAAGCTTGAACCAAGTTGGAAGCAGGTGCTCGCAAGTGAGTTCGAATCGCCTTACTTCGTCACCCTCACCGACTTCGTCCGGCAAGAATACCAATCAGACCGAGTCTACCCGCCGCCGAAATTCGTCTTTCACGCCTTCGAGCTCTGCCCCTTCGACCAAGTACAAGTGGTCATCTTGGGCCAAGATCCTTATCACGGCTCGGGGCAAGCCCACGGCCTCTGCTTCTCCGTGCCAGAAGAGGTGGCAATGCCACCCTCGCTGAAGAATATTTATAAAGAGATTGTGAGCGATCTCGGCACTGGCACGATCCCGACCCACGGCAATCTCGAGCCTTGGGCGAGGCAAGGTGTGCTCCTCCTTAATGCGACGCTCACCGTGCGGGCGCATGAGCCTGCCTCACATCAAGGTCAAGGCTGGGAGACCTTCACTGATAAGGTGATTGAGACCCTTAGCCGCGAACGCGAGGGACTCGTCTTCCTCCTCTGGGGTCGTTATGCCCGAGCGAAGAAGGAGTTGATCGACGGCTCGAAGCACTTGATCCTCGAAGCCGCCCACCCCTCCCCCTTCTCCGCCACCGATGGCTTCTTCGGCTCCCGCCACTTCAGTCAGACGAATGATTATTTAAAATCTCACCACAAGTCCCCCATCAACTGGTTGGGGTGATTATGGTGTAAGGAAATCTCAATAGATTAGTGGTTTCAAGATTCCGTTAATTTTACCCAAAATCTTTATTTGTCGTCTGAACATTTCATGCTCATCACTAGGAATATTCCTAACCTTACCTTCTATAAAGTCGTATCGAATATCTGTAAAATCTTCTACGCGAAAATTGCCATCACTAGTAATCACAAGATAATCAGGATTTATAAGACTAATCTCTTGAATACCAAACTGGTGTAAATTATCGGTGCCGATTTGTTGCCCTATTTTTTTTAAATTGTGGCCCATCTTTCTTAACTTTTCCTCAATCTCAAGTTTATTAGAAAAATTTTCCTTGACCACAAAAATTGCCTTGAGCAATAATTCTGTATAGAAAGACAGGAGTATATAAATATTCCTAATCCACGCAGGGTCTGGTTTGTCATGCCTGTATAAGTACTCAAACTCGACAAACATGATGCCCGTAGAAACTCGAGCAGATAAACGTTGTGCAATCTTTTTCTTTTCATCTTCGATCACATTGGTTAGAGAAATTATTATACCTGTGGCAAGGTGCAACCTTGCCATTGCGACCTAAACAGTTATTCTTTCGTGAATCATTTTTGAGCCTTTTGATTCTCTAGGAAATTTCCCTTTTTCATCCTTAAAAGAAAGCTCCTTGGTTGGATGGTTAGCTTTTTTGGGGAATAACGAAATAATTTTTCCAATGTCTGTAAATGGCTTTACTTCCAATTTATCTCCTTCAATCGGTGCGGAGTCATAACCTTTCGGTGTTTTAGTTTTTTCTGGACTTTCTTTTATAAGTTCTCCCATGGCTTCGGAGGCTATTTGCCAATATGTACAAACTGCTATCAAGTGCTCATCGGCGGTGCCTTCATGGTGTTTCTCAAGGTCTTCAAGTATTTCTTCTGTGAGGTCCCACAAAGTATCCCATTTTTGCGCCCCTTCTGAAAAATCGATTTTCGTTGATTCTTGTAAATAGAGCATAAACGCCAAATTCAACAAGGGAAGATTGTTTTCAGTATGATGAGCAAAAACATCTAACCAATTTCCTTCAAGTTTTCCGTAGAGATGTGGGTAATCTTTAAACCTCTCTTTTCTTTCTTGTTCGTGTTGAACATCAAGTTTTTCATTGTAAACTTCTTCTCTTTCATCTTCTCTCTGACGATAAATACGGTAAATGTAATAAGCAATTATTGCCAAAATTATGTAAAGGATAATCATAGTGGTTTATTTAATTAAAACATTAACTTCCGCCTACGGCAAGGTTTCTCCTTGCCATTGTGGACCGTACCGGATTCGAACCGGTCACCCCCACATTGCAAATGTGGTGCTCTACCAAATGAGCTAACGGCCCCTAAATCCACCTTCGGTGGATCGGGCGTCCGCCGGAGGCGGATTAGCCTTAAATTACCTTTTCCCTACCGCTAACTTTATAACATGATCGAGGAAGTCGGGATAGGAAGTGCCGATGGCGGCCAAGGCCTTCGGTAGAAGTGATTCGGTAGTGAGGCCGGGGAGACTATTGGTTTCGAGTAAATAAATGCCGTGCGGGGTAATGATGAAGTCGGAGCGAGAGTAATGCCGCAAGCCGAGCGCCTCGTGCGCTTTGACCGACAATTCTTCGAGCAACTTCTTCTCCGCTTCGGGGAAGGTGGCGGGGCAGATCTCTTCGGTTGCGCCGCTGTATTTATCTTCATAAGTCCAAACCGAATTGGCGCCCGGCTTCCGGATCTCGATCGGCGGCAGAGCATAAGTACTCTGACCGCGTAAGCCCTCCACCACGCCGCAAGTCGCTTCGCGACCGCGAAGGTAATGCTCAACGAGTAAGGCATCGGAGTAGGCTGAGGCATCGGCGAGCGCTTGCGCGAGCTCCCCCACCGTGCGAGCGAAGGCAAGTCCCACCGACGAGCCGCGATCGACTGGCTTCACCACCCACGGTGGCGAGATCTTTTGGAAGATGAGCTTCGCCGTCTCGATTGGATCGAAGCCGCTCGCCGCCTCTACCACCATCCCCGGTGGCACCTTGAAGCCGGCTTGGCGGAAGATCTGCTTCGCTGCCTCTTTATTCATCCCCAAGGCCGACGCGGCCGATTCCGAACCGGTGTAGGGCATGGCCAGTTCTTCGAGTAAGCGCTGGACCTGACCATCTTCGCCAAATTCGCCATGCATCGCGTTCCAGAAGACGTCGACTTGCCGGGCCGCTTGGGCGGGTGAAATTGGTAGACCGTCCAAGTGCCAAACCCCCGATTTATCAATTAAAATGTCTTTGGCTTGGTAAGGCTCGGGCAAGTGCTTAAGCACAGTCTGCCCCGTCCGGAGCGAGACTTCGTATTCCGAACTTTTGCCGCCGCGCAATACCCCAACGCGCATAGCCTTTATTTATTAACCAGCTTGTTGATCTTGGCGACCACGTCGTCCAAGGTAAAGTTAGCTTTAATGAGGAAGTCGTCCACGCCTAAGGCTTTGGCCTTCTCAATGTCTTCCTTCTGGCCGAGGTTGGAGAAGATGACGACCGGCACGGCCTTCACCGATTCCGTCGAGCGGATCTTCTTCAAAACTTCGAAACCGTCTTTGCCGGGCAGTAAGAGATCAAGCAAGATGATGGCGGGCTTCAAGGTGTCGAGGAGGGAGATGGCATTCTCACCATCCACCGCCACTTCGATGGCGTAATTCTCCTTCTCCAGCCTCTTGGCCGTGAGCGAGCGCAAGAATTCGTCGTCCTCTACAATCAGCACCACTTTCTTTTCATTATCCATAGCTAAATTGGTTTAAAAATTGGTAACTCTATTATATCATGCCGCCGGCTCGGGGCGGAAGACCGGTAAGGTAAAGTGGAAATGGGTCCCCTCGCCCTCCTTGCTCTCGAACCAGATCTCGCCGCCATGCTTCTCCACAATATCGTGAGCGATGAAGAGGCCAAGCCCCGTCCCATCCGGCTCCGCCTTAATCGCATTGGTGCCACGGTAGAAGCGGTGGAAGATCTTATCTTTCTCCGCGCTCGGCACCCCGATGCCGGAGTCGGAAACGATGACCTCAAGCGCGCTCCGCGCGCTATTAATCCTAGCATCGCTTAAGTTGATTGTCACTCGGCCGCCAGCCGGCGTATACTTCATGGCATTATCGATCAGGTTCTCGAGCACCATACTCACCTTCACCGGATCGGCCGTCACTTGGGGCAGATTGGTCGTCGGCTTCACAAAGGTCAGTTTAATCTTCTTGCTCTCGGCCTGATTCGTGAATTCGAAGATAATGCTGTCAATTAAGTCAACCAAGTTCACGCCTAAAAAGTTGTAGTCCGACTTGTCCGCCTCGATGTAGTCGACATTTAAAAGATCATTAATGATGGTAATGATCCGCTGGGTGCCATCGTACCCCTTCTGCATGAAGTTGCGTTGATCTTCGGTAATCGTGCCTAAGTTGCCACTCAAGAGCATGTGGAAGGTCCACTTAATGGCCGAGAGAGGTGTGCGCAATTGATGGGTGGTAACGGAGATGAATTTCGACTTCGCCTGCTCTAGATTCTGGAGGCGCTTATTCGCCAGCGTTAATTCGAAATCCTTATCGAAGAGTTGCTTGGCGTAAGCTTCGAGCTCTAAGTTCAACTTCTTCGTCTCGTCAATTTTCGACTCCTCATTTTTGATCTTCTCCGCCATCAAGCGATTACGCTCACGATAGAGGCGAGAGAGGTAACTAATGAAGACACCCATAATGACGAGGTACGCCCCCACCGGTACCAAGATGAGCCAGTGGATGCCCGTACTCACTCCGCTCGCGCGGACGATCAAGATCACCACCACAGCGAGCACCGCCGAGATCACCCCCCAGAAGACAAGTGGGTTAACCGGCCGCTGACCCAATTCGATTAAACTAATTCTCTCCGGCGATTCCATTCATCCCTATTATACAATCTTCCGGCGGCGTTGGCGATGGAAGGAGATGGCGAAGCGATGAGCTTCGGCATTCAAGCGGAAGATGAGGTCGCGATCGGCGGGAGTAAGCTTCGTCCCCGGCGGCACGAGGAGCTTCGAGGCGCGATGACGCTCATCCTTCACCACGGCCACGACAGGAGTGGCTAAATTAAGTTTGGTTAAAACACTTTTAGCGGTCGTTAGTTGATGCCAACTACCATCGACGACAATGAGATCGGGGCTTGGCCACTCGGCGTGAGCGAGTCGGCGCTCGAGCACCTCGCTCAAGTTGCCGAGGTCGTCCGCGCCGTGCGCCACCTTAAACTTCCGGTACTCTTGCCGGCGCAATTCGCCCTCGGCCGAGACCACCATCACCCCTACCGCCTGACTACCACCCAAGTGAGCCATGTCGTAAGCTTCGATTCTAGCTTCAGTAGCGCCCTCGGTTGACCGCTTAATAAGGGATATGTCTTGCAGATGCTTGAGCGCCGCCAGCCGATTACGCCAGAGGGCGGCCGCTTCAAACTCCTTGGCGCGCGCGGCCGCGCGCATGAGTTTGGTTAACTCTCGCAGGAGCGCCTGCTTCCGACCAGAGAAGAGGAGGCTAATTTGTTTAATTAATTTATGGTAGTCTTGTTTGGTAATCGCACCAATACAAACCCCCGGGCAAAGACCAAGCTGATAGTTAAAACAGGGTTTGCCCTGATTCGGCTCGCACGAATCCCGAAAGGGGAAAATTTTCCGAATAATCTTGAGCGCTTCTTTCAATTCTGACGCATTAGGAAAAGGACCATAAGAAGCGGAGACCGGAAGCGAATTTTCATTCGCGTCGGAGCCCTTTAGGGTGAAGCGATGAAAATTCGCTTCCGGTCGAAGCTTAACGCCACGAAGCATGAGAACACGAGGAAAGTCTTCGTCCGTGATCACGACGTGCCAGAAACTTTTGTCATCCTTCGCTTTGACGTTGTATTTCGGCTGATGCTTTTTAATTAACTCCGCTTCGAGCAGTAGAGCCTCGAGGACGGAATCTGTTTTTTTGAAGCTAATGGCCGTAGCGAGCGCGACCATCTGGACGATCCGCGAACCGCGACTCTCCCCCACTTCGGCCGAGAGGTAACTGCGCACTCGATCGCGGAGTGACGTGGCTTTACCAATATACAGAATCTCCCGCCCCCGCTTGAAGAAGTAGACGCCGGGCGCGTCGGGGAGACCCTTAATTTTTCTTTTGGTTAGCACTTTTTCTTAAAGCGCGCTTCAAGTACTTGGCGGTGTGGGAGCCAGCGGCATAAGCGACCTCCTCCGGCGTACCGCGCGCAATGAGCTCACCGCCACCATCGCCCCCTTCCGGCCCGAGGTCAATCACATAATCAGCGTTCTTCACCAATTCCAAGTTGTGCTCAATCGCGAGCACCGTATTACCCCGTTCGACCAACTTTTGCAAAATAATGATGAGATGGCGCACGTCTTCGTAATGGAGGCCCACCGTGGGCTCATCGAGGATGTAGATCGTCTTCTCGGTAAAGGGCCGATAGAGTTCGGACGAAATTTTGACCCGTTGCGCTTCACCTCCCGAGAGCGTCGTGGCTGATTGGCCGAGCGCCAGATAGCCGAGACCAACGTCGTTCAAAACTTTAAGTCGATCGGCAATGGCGGGAATGTCGCCAAAGAAGTCGGCCGCCTCTTCGACCGTCATCTCGAGTACTTCATAAATATTTTTCTTATTATACTTAACTGAGAGCGTCTCTTTGTCGAAGCGCCGACCGGCGCAAACTTCACATTCGACATAAACGGTGGGGAGGAAGTGCATTTCGACCGCCACGAGGCCATTGCCTTGGCAGGCCTCGCAACGCCCACCCTTAACGTTGAAGGAGAAGCGGCTCGCCTTGTAGCCGCGCACTCGCGCCGCTTCGGTGGTGGCGAAGAGGTCGCGGATGAAGGTGAAGGCGCCGGTGTAAGTGGCCGGATTCGAGCGCGGCGTGCGGCCGATCGGTGATTGATCAATCAAAATAGCGCGGGACAAATATTCGGAACCGGTGAACTCGCGGCAGTTGAAGGTCTCGTTCGAACGGTAACGCCGATCGAAACGCGCTTGCAAATTCTTATAGATAATTTCGTAGACTAAGGATGACTTACCCGAACCCGAAACGCCGGTTACGGCCACGAGCTTACCGAGCGGAATGTCGACATTAAGATTCTTGAGGTTGAAAATTTTGCCCCCGCGGATTCGCAGCGCCCCCTTCTCGCTCGTGCGGCGCTTCGACGGCACGGGGATCATCTTATCGCCGCGCAAGTAATCAAGAGTGAGAGACTTACCCACGGCCGGCGTCCGGCTGGTGATGAGCTTGCCTGTTTCGTCCGCCGCAATAATCTTGCCGCCGTGGACGCCGGCGCCCGGGCCAATGTCGACCAAGTAATCGGAGCTGAAGATCGTGTCTTCATCGTGCTCGACCACAATGATCGTGTTGCCCAAGTCGCGCAGCTCGGTCAGTGTCTTCACCAGACGATCATTATCGCGCGGGTGGAGGCCGATCGTCGGTTCATCAAGCACGTAGAGTGTGCCCACCAACCGCGAGCCGAGCTGCGAGGCGAGACGGATTCGTTGCGACTCCCCGCCCGAGAGCGTGTGCGCACGACGATCGAGTGAGAGGTAGTCGAGACCAACATCAAGAAGAAACTTGAGTCGCGCTTCGACTTCCTTGATTACCACTTTGGCGATCTCGCGCTCTTTGCTCGTAAGTTTGGCATGATCGAAGAACTTAGCCGCCTCCGCAATCGAGAGTTGTCCCAATTCCGCTAGATTCTTCCCCGCCACCTTAACGGCGAGGGCCTCGGGCCGGAGCCGCGCGCCGTGGCAAACTTCGCACGGTTCCTCACCGAAGAAATGCTTCGTCCCAAGTCCGCGGCAAGTGGGGCAAGCACCGTAAGGCGAGTTGAAGGAGAAGAGCCGCGGCTCGATCTCGGGGTAGGAGAAGCCGTCGTGCGGGCAAGCGAAACGCGTCGACATCACCACCGTTTCAGTCCCAATAAGGAACTTAACGAGACCGTCGGCCTCGGTGATCGAACGCTCGACCGCCTCGCTCAAGCGCTCACTCGCTTCGCTCGTGAGTGGTAAGTCATCGACGACGGCATCAATGTCGTGCTTCTTGTTCTTCTCCAAGACGATCCGCTCGCGCAACTTCTGCCGCTTGCCATCGATCACTACTTCTTCGTAACCGCGCTCGAGGAGGTCGTAGAGGAGTTGGTAGTACTCCCCCTTCCGACCGCGCACTACCGGCGCAAGGATAGTAAACTTCTTCGTCTGGCCGAGGCGGGCCGCTTCGGCCACCTGCTTCTCAATTAAAGCGATGATCTCGGAGGGTGATAACTTCTCAATCGGTCGACTGCAAACGAGGCAGTGGGCGCGACCAATCCGCGCGTAGAGCACGCGGAGGTAGTCGTAGATCTCGGTGATCGTGGCCACCGTCGAGCGAGGGTTGCCCGAGCGAGACTTCTGATCGATCGAGATGGCGGGAGAGAGACCGCTAATCTCATCCACATCCGGCTTCTGCATTTGATCTAAGAATTGACGGGCGTAAGCCGAGAGGGATTCGACATAGCGCCGCTGACCTTCGGCGAAAATAGTGTCGAAAGCAAGCGAAGACTTGCCCGAGCCCGAGAGACCGGTGAAGACGATGAACTTATTGCGCGGCAACTCGAGATCCACATTTTTCAAGTTGTGCGTTCGCGCCCCGCGAATCACAATTTTGTCATCACCATGCTTAGGCATAAGTGGCCAAGTCTAACACATTATGGAAAAAATAACCAGATTATAAGCCGCTAATCCACAGCCATGCTTGTGTTTCAAAAAAAATAGGTTTAGACTAAATGTCGGTTCTTGAACGAGGGAGCGACCCGGAATCAGGACTGCTTCTGCAAAGGAGCAAGAAGTTGGCGACAGATCGGCGGCGGCGAGCACTGATTAGGAAATCATAACGAAAGGTGCAAACTGCTTAAATGGGGTTATCTCCCCCACCTAAATCTTCATCAACTTCCGTCGGTTCCATTTTTTTAGTTCTTTCAGAGAAGGAGGTGTGTTGATACCGACAAACGTCTAGCCAACCCCCATTGCCTTCAATAGATTGCGCAGCGGCCCCCGCAACCCACCTCCTTTGTTATGCCAACAGGAGAGGGTTGCGGGATTTTTTTATTTCTTCTTTTCCGTCAATAATTTAATCTCGTCCCGCAAGAGCGCAGCGGTTTCGAAGTCGAGTTCTTTGACAGCGTCGCGCATTTGCTTCTCTTTCTCCCGCACAATCTTGCGCGTATTACCACCGTAAGCCGCCCGATCGAGCGCCACCAATTCGGCGAGGGTTTGAGCTCGTTCAGCTTCCAAGCTCTGACTAATGTCACCAATATTTTTAATAATCGTCTTCGGGGTGATGCCGTGCTGCTTATTGTAAGCCAATTGCTTCTCTCGTCGTCGATTGGTCTCATCCATCGCTGCCTTCATCGAAACCGTAACCGTATCAGCATAAAGAATAACTCGCCCTTCCACATTGCGCGCCGCGCGCCCAATGGTCTGAATCAAGGAAACGGTTGAGCGTAAGAAGCCCTCTTTGTCTGCATCTAAGATGCCAATCAGCGTCACTTCCGGTAAGTCTAGACCTTCGCGCAAGAGATTTACGCCCACCAAGCAATCGAATCCGCCAGCCGTCGGACCGCGGCGGAAACTGGTTAGGATCTTAATCCGATCAATCGTCTTAACTTCGCTGTGCAAATACTCAGCCTTAACTCCCTGCTCCTTCAGGTAACCACTTAAGTCTTCAGCCATCTTCTTCGTCAGCGTGGTGGCAATTACCCGATGGCCAGCTTTGATCTCTTTTTCCGCTTCTTTAATAAAATCTTTAACTTGACCGAGGTAGGGCGCGCGGCCGGTGACCGGCTTAACTTTGATCTCCGGATCAACTAGGCCGGTGGGGCGGATAATTTGCTCCACCACCTGCTCGCTGACGCGGTGCTCATAGTCGGCTGGGGTGGCGCTCGTGTAGATCACGGGCCCCACGCGCTCGCTAAACTCATCGAAAGTGAGGGGACGATTATCGCGAGCACTCGGCAAACGGAAGCCGTGCTCAACGAGCGTCTGCTTGCGACTCTGATCACCAGCATACATGCCGCCAATTTGCGGGATCGTCACGTGTGATTCATCGATAATAGTGAGAAAATCTGGCTTACCCTCTTTGTCGCGCGGGAAGTAAGAGAGCAAGGTGTCGGGCGGCTCGCCCGCTCGCCGCCCCGAGAGATGGCGTGAGTAATTCTCAATCCCGTTGCAGTAACCCACCTCTTTAATGAGCGCGAGATCGTAATTGGTGCGACGCTTTAACCGCTCGGCTTCGAGCATTTTGCCCGCCGCGTCTAACTCCTTGAGCCGTTCCGTCAGCTCTTCTTTGATCGACTTGGCCGCGCGCGTCCGCGCCGCGGCGGTGGTGACAAAGTGCTTGGCGGGGAAGAGGAAGGTGTCGTTTAAATTCTTCGTGATTTCGCGACTCACGGCATCAATCTCCACAATGGCGGTGATCTCATCGTCGCGAAGATTGACCCGAGTAATCAGTCGGGCCGCCGGACTCATCACCTCAACGAGCTCGCCGCGGGCCCTGAAGGTACCCGGTGTCAGCTCAACATTGGTGCGATCATAGTGGACGGTGACGAGCTTCTTTACGAGTTCCGTCCGCGATAATTTATCCCCCACCGCGAGCTTAATGTTCTCCGCTTCGTATTCGGCCGGACTGCCGAGACCGTAGATGCAAGAAACGGAAGCCACCACAATCACATCGCGGCGAGAGAGGAGACTCTGGGTGGCGGCGTGTCGTGAGCGATCGATCTCTTCGTTGATCATCGCCTCCTTCTCAATGTAAGTATCCGTCACCGGCAAATAAGCCTCGGGTTGATAATAGTCATAATAGGAAACGAAATAATGGACGGCATGATCGGGGAAGAAATCTTTGTACTCTTGCGCCAGTTGAGCCGCGAGCGTCTTGTTGTGGGCAATGACGAGGGTTGGTCGGCCGTAAGCCGCCGCCACCTTGGCGGCGGTGAAGGTCTTGCCGGAACCGGTGACGCCGAGCAGGGTCTGATGGCGGTAACCTTGGCCTAGCCCTTTAATCAAAGCTTTAATCGCTTCAGGTTGGTCGCCGGCCGGCTCGAATTTCGATGTTAGATTAAATAAACTCACGATCCTACTTTAACTTACAAATAAGATTCTAGGAAATCGGTTTGGAAATCGGTAAAGCGATCATCTCGAATCGCCTGCCTGATCCCCTTCATTAATTCCGCATAGAAATGGAGGTTATGGATGGAAGCGAGCGTGGTTGAGAGCATCTCTCGCGAGCGGCAAAGGTGGGAAAGATAAGCCCGCGAATAATTCTGGCAAGTGTGGCACTGGCAATCCGCTTCAATCGGAGCAAAATCGGAAGCGAGCTTACTAGAGATTAAATTGAGTCTCCCCGCTTTGGTCTCCACCGTGCCGTGGCGACCCAAGCGCGTCGGCGTGACGCAATCAAGCGTGTCGACCCCCGCCGCCACCCCAGCAAAAATGTCTTCAATCTCCCCGATGCCGAGCAAGTGCCGCGGCCGATCGGGTGGCAATTCGGCGTTGACGAGCTCGACCACCGCCCCGATATCTTCTTTATTAAACGAGCCACCGATGGCAAAGCCGGCGAAGTTGAGAGCGGCCGTCGCTCGCGCGCTCGCGGTGCGCAGGTCGGGGAAACGCCCACCTTGGACGATGCCGTAAAGCGCTTGCTCGCCGCCCAATCGCTCGTGCTCAGCGAGACTCCGTTTAGCCCAAGCGTCGGTGCGGCGGAGGGCCTCAACCTGATACTCGTGCGGCGCTTGCGGCGTGGTGCATTCGTCGAAGGCAAGGATGATGTCGGCCCCGAGATCGTGCTGAATGGCAATGGACGACTCCGGCGTCAGCCGATGGAGCGAGCCGTCCCGCGGCGAGCGGAAGTCAACACCGTCGTCATCTATCTTCACCAATGAACCAGATGGCGAGGAAATATTTTTCTCGGCGTCGCCCGCCCGACCCAATGAAGAAACCGGAAGCAGATTTTCGTCCGCGTCGGAGCCCGCCAGCAGGTGGGTGAAGCGGCGAAAATCTGCTTCCGGTTTTGATGTGGCCACCTTCGACACCCCTTGGCCGTAAGCGGCGCCAAGCGAGAAGACTTGGAAGCCACCAGAGTCCGTCATAATTGGGCCCGACCAATTCATAAATTTGTGCACCCCGCCGGCCGCCTTAACTACCTTCTCTCCGGGTGAGAGATGGAGGTGGAAGGTGTTGGCGAAGATGACTTGCGTCCCCGCCGCTTTCGCCGCCTCCGGCGGCACTCCTTTAAAGGCTGCTTGGGTTGCCACCGGCACGAAAGCTGGCGTCTCAATGACGCCGTGGGCGGTAGTGATCTGGCCCACCCGCGCGCCAGTTTTAGTCGTTTTTTCCAGTTTGAACTTCACCTCGCTAGTATACTGGATTACAGGCTTTGCACACCCCTAGTGACTCTAATTTATCCAAATAAGCAATAACGGTGCGGACGAGTTCGGCATGACTCCAAACGAGCGGCGAGACGGAGAGTTGCTCACCCGACAGCGGATTTAATTGCTCCGAGAGAATGCCCGAACGTTCGGCATACTTCGCGCACCAATTTAAGATCGCTTTAACGGAGGCGAGATCACTCTCGGTCTTGGCCGCCGCAATCTTATATTGAGCATCCCAGAGAGTGGAGATGAACCACGGATTACCGATCGAACTCTGCGTCACTCGATTGTAGGCATCGTGCTCGTAACGCGCGAGGCCGCCGATCCCTTGATTCGCGGTGAGAGCCTTGGCCGTGATCTCCACCGCCCGCTTCAATCGGCCATCCGTCGGCGGCAGGAGATTGAAGATGAAGAGTCCATAGGCACTGGAAGCATCGATGGTTTGATCATAGATAATCTCCCCCGCGCCGGGCTTGATCAATTTAGCGAAGTAACCCTTGTCGTTATAGAGGTGGTCGACGATGGCTTGCTTCATCGTGGCGGCCGCGTCGTAGTAGACCTTCTCACTCTTCACCTTGCCCAAGAGGTGGGCGAAATGCCCCGCGGCCTCGAGCGCGCCGGCCACCGCCGCGGCGGTGTAGGTGCTGACCCCCCACTTCTCCTCCCACAAGTCGTAACTGGGTTTGGGTAAGCCGGTCGCTTCATCGCGGTAGATGACGAGGAAGTCGCCGATCCGCTTAATGAGGGAATTATAGATTGACTCGATGAATTCGAGATCCTTAGAAATTTCGTAGTACCGCCAGAGTGACCAGAGGACGAGCGCCGTCGCATCTTCTTGGATCGGTAATTGGACTTCGCCATTGCGGAGCCAAGGATGCCAAGAACTGCCAAGCGAACCGTCGGGACTATATTTGTGCATGAAGTAACCCCCGGGCGAGATAATGTTGTTGCAGAAACCAAAGAAACTCTTGGCCACACTCGTATCGCCCGCCGCCGAGAGCGCGAGGGCAGCAATGGCCGCGTCGCGCGGCCAGACGTAAGCGTAAGTATCTTTACCCTTCTGCCAAGCGTTCGAGTCGCTCGAAGCGATGATCGCCCCGTTCGTACTCACATGAGCGCGGATAATGAGCAGAGATTTATTAAATAAGCGAACAACGTCCGTCGATAGACCATAGAAGCTGAAGGCGCGACGCCCCACCCAAGCCCGCCAGAAGTTCTTCGTCGTCTCCACAAGATGCCCCGGACCATGCTCGACGACGTAAGCATTGAGAATGGCCACTTCGTTAATCGCTTCGCCGGCGGCGAGCCAATAGTAGAGTAGTTTCTCCTCGAGCGGCTGGAAGCTGGCCTCGAGTCCGAGCACCGAATCCACTTGGCCGTGCTCGATATTGTTCTTCGCTAAGAGGCCATCTTCGGCATCTTTGTGCGTCCCCTCCTTCCCTTCCGAACCGAAGACACCGGTGGAGTAATCGTCGAAGGGCTTGCCTTCAAAGGTGGCATTAACGAGGAAGACGCGCCGATTCCGGTAATGGATAATTGCTCGACAATCTGGATCATAGTAAGCGGTGTGAGCCGTGTGTGACTCATAGAGCTCAAATTGATGGTGGAAGAAAACCTTAATTGATCGCGCGCCGCTCGGACGCGTATTCTTAACCACGACCTTGCGGAGGAAGATGTTCTTCTCGTTGTAGACGAGATCGGTGAAGAGGAGTGAGACGCCGAGTGCCGCGCTCGTGGCGCGGATCTTGCCGGCCAAGACGTCATCTTCCGAATCGATGATGATCTCCCACTCCGGATCGTTAAGCCAAGACAAGCGACCATCGGCGAAGACGCCGAGACTGTGAGCCAAGTGGCCGCCAACGTGATTCTCTAGTCCAGCGTAAGGGAAGTAGAGATCTCGCACCTCGGCCCGAGGGCCGAGGTTAACGAGGAGACTGCCGTTGCCGAGAGTCAACGCCTTAGACATTATAACGAGTGAGGGCCAGACGCACGGCACTTAGAGCGGCCGACTTGGTCTTCGCCTTTTCCAAAGCTGTGGCACAAGTAGCGTCCTGAAGCACATCTTTCGTCCAGCGTGCGAAGTCGTTGCCGTCACGCTTGGTGTGGTAAGAGAATTGCTCATCGGTCGCAATGGCCAAGAACTTACCGAGGTCAATTAAACTCCGGAGAACCGGACCTTGGTAAGACCAGAAGGCCACGTGACTCTCGACGATGGGGAGACTCTTCTTCGTCGCCTTCTTCGTCACTGCTTTCTTAATTTTAGTAATCTTGGGTTTCGCTTTAAGCATGACTTAATTTTAGCGCGTCGGTGCGCGAACGCAAATCGTGAAGTGCATTCATATAAGAAATGTAGGCCTCATAGGGCGAAGCATAGGGGTTGAAGTAGGCATGGACGTCACCGTCGGCGAACCACTTGGTGCACATATAGTAGAAGTGATCGGAGGTTTGGAGGCGACGCCACGACTCGACCAAGTCTTGGCGGTTCGAACCGAGGATCGATGGCTCGAGATCATAGAGCGCCGCGATGGCTGAGGTTTGGAGTTCATTACCCGTCCAAGCGGAGAGGTCACGCTCGGTGTCGGCCCAAGTCACCACTTCCGGCACCGCGAGAGAGTCCATCGCCGGGTAACGCTCGACCGCTTCCTCGACGGTAACGAAATCATTATCCGGATGGCGAAGCACTTCGACCGGCAGCTGACGGAGAAAATTAAAGATACCGGTATCTTCCCACTGATGCTCGCCGAAGGTCTCGTAATCCATAAAGAGATTAACTAAGTGACCCTGACCATTAACCGCATTGATCCATTGACTGAACTTACCAGCATCGAGCGGCCACTCCGACCACGACTTCTCTGAGAAGCGGAAGGCGACATCATCGGAAAGTTTATAATTCTTGAGCAAGAGTTTAATCTTCTTCGCGCCCGTTGGTCGATAGAGAAAGTTGGGACTCTTCCACCCGAGCACCTTGTCCCACCCTTCGGCGATCACGCCCTTGTACCCCGCGCGTTCGGCCCAAGCGCCGAGATTGTCGTTGTAGGCCAGTTCGGTATTGCGAAAGACTTTCGGTTTAAGACCGAAATATTTTTTAATCAACTTCTCGTGTAAGCTCACTTGCCGTTCGAACTCGGCTAAGGAGTAGAAGAAGGCGAGGGAGTGATAGTACGTCTCGCCGAGGACGGCGACGCGGCCGGTGGCCACGAGCTTCTGGAATTCTTCCAATACTTCCGGGGCCCAAGCGGCCAGTTGCTCAAGCAAGACGCCGGAGAAGGAGAAGCTAGCGCGAAACTCGGGATGCCGTTTCAGAAGTTCGCCCAAGAGCTTGGTCGCCGGCAGGTAGGACTTGGCGGCGACCTTGCGTAGCACCTTCTCGTTATTTAAATTACTTTCTGATTGATCGTTAAAATAGTTGGCCTCGCGACCAATGTCGAAGATGCGATACTTCTTCACTCGTCGAGGCTGATGAACTTGAAAATAGAAACAAACTGATGGCATTACCTCATTTTAGCACATTTATAAAAAAGAAAAGGGCAACCCGCGGTGGCAGGTTGCCCTTACTTGAAAAACGAACTACGTGAACAGAAAGATCAGATCTGCCGCGGATGATGGAAACCCTCTTCATCCCAAACTTCGAGATAGAAGATCTGGTGACCAACGACAAGGGCGAGGAAGGGGTCGAGACGTTCTTTAACGAATTCGCCCTTCTCCAGAGTTTCGACGAAGAACTCGGCCGCCGGCAGACGCTCCTTGATTTGGATCGCCGTTGAGATAGCGAAGGTAGGAATGGCGACTTGGCAATTTTTGATGCGAACTCGATCCCACTTGGCGTGCTTGTATTCAGCCGCTTTTCCAAACACCAGAATGCCGAACGCAAGACTGAATACAACACCAGCGATAGAAATTCCCACTAACACCGCCGGCCGAGTCGTCGACGCTTCAACACAAAAGCCAACGACTGATAGAAGGATTCCCCCAATGGAAGCGAACGTTAAGGCGTGGATGAAATAATCCAAGGCCGCTCCCCAACGAGTCCCATAAAACCTGACCCGCCACGGCGCACTGCCCCAGATCATCTCGTTCTGGTACTTGGTCACCGACTCTTGGGTGAAGGGCTTGATCTCGAGTTCGGCCAAAATAGCTTCCGGCGAAACGAATTCGCCTTCTTCGATTCCGGCCGCGGCGGGATCGTAATCAAGAAGCTTTTTACTCTTAGCCGCCAACTCTGCCACGAACTCTTGTCGTTCGACGGGAGTGGGCTTCTTGACCTCTTGCCTTTCCAATAGACTGAGAGTTTCTGTCGCTATCATACATCCTCTCTTTCTCAATGATCTAAACGGTTTCCAAGCCAACCGTCAGGCTATCGAGCTTCAACGCTCAATTCTGTCCTTAACCCTAGCATAATGAATCTTGTTTTGTCAAGCTGGAATTAGAGACTGATAGAGATTAACACATTTCTCGGCGGCGGCGCGCCAAGTGATGCCACGAGCGTTCTGCTCGCCATAATTTGCAAGCGTGCGTTGGAGCGGCGGATGGCGAAGCACGGCGATGATCTGATTCGCCATCTCCTCCGTGTCCCAGAAATCAACTTTGAGCGCATGAGTCACCACCTCGGCCACGCCTGATTGATGCGAGAGGATCACCGGCGTGCCATTGGCAAGCGACTCGAGTGGGGTGAGACCGAAGGGTTCGGAGACTGAAGGCATAACGAAGAGATCGGCCGCTTGGTAGAGGGCATCAAGTTCCGCGCCGCGCAAGAAGCCGGCGAAGATGAAGTGCTGGCCTAAGCCGAGGCCCGCCGCCTGCTCGATCACTTGCTCCTCCATGTCGCCAGAGCCGGCCATAACGAAAGTGACGTTCGGCTCGAGCTCAAGCACTCGCTTAGCCGCTTGTAAGAAGTAGTCCGGCCCCTTCTGCAAAGTGATCCGACCGACGAAGAGCACCACCTTCTCCCCTGCTCGTTTGAGCGAAGCGAGGCGATGAGCGAGACGCGGCTTAGAGACGAAATCGATGCCGTTGTGCACCACTTTAACTTTGTCGGGCGAAACGCCGTAATGCTTAACGACAATATTTTTCGTAAATTGACTGACCGTCACGACTTGATCGGCTTGCTGCATCCCCCGACGCTCAATATCATAAACTTCTTGATTAATCCCATTGCCGCCAGTGCGATCAAACTCGGTGGCGTGGACGTGGACGATAAGCGGCTTACCACTCACCTCTTTAGCCCGGAGACCAGCGAGGAAGGAGAGCCAATCATGCGCGTGGATCACGTCGAAATTTTCCGTCTCCGCGATCGCGGCCGCAGCGGCCGCGTAGCGCCGCACTTCGTCAATTAAATTCTCACCATAGATTGAATCGCTGGTGCCCCGACGCCGGCGGTAACCCGAAGCGGTGAGGTAGGGGGTGAGGATTGAGTTAACGGCCCTCACTTCGACGCCGCCATCGGCGAAGACGGTCTTCTGCCATGGTGCGTCAATGGCAAAACGTTGAGGTAAAACGAAGATGAGCTCCGTGCCGAGCTGGGCCAGAGCTCTCGTTAAGCCTTGGCAAGCCGTACCAAGACCACCACTATTGTGTGGTGGAAATTCCCATCCAAACATCAAAACACGCAGGCTCATCTTTTTAGCAATTGCCTGTTGCTTCTTTATGATATCACGCGGCGAAATAGTAAGAGAGCAAGAAAAGTTGATAAACTACAAAAAAAACCTCCGTTCGGCGAAACGGAGGTCCGAGGCCCACTCGTGGGCGGCTCAAATTTCTTTTGCGGGAGAGCTCGGCTTGGATGGATCTTTTGTATCAGGTATAGAAAGTGACTGCTGCTTCTTCCGCTTGATTCTCTCATAGACTTCCTTACGGTGGACACCAATGCGCTTTGGAGCATTGATACCAAGGCGGACTTTGTCGCCCCGAATGCTTACCACCGTAATTTCTACGTCATCGCCGATCATGATGGTCTCATCGCGTTGTCTGGAAAGAACTAGCAATGATCGGTCCCCCTTTCCGGCCCTTTTTTCGGCCCAAAGAACTGCGCCAGCTCGATCATGGCATAGCCTTAATTAGTTGTCAAATATTAAAATTTTACCTCTCCTTTCCGCTCCACTTCTGCCAGCTGACGAGTAAAGGCGAGGCGATGAAGATGGATGAGTAAGTGCCGAAGAACATACCGATCGCCATTACGAGGGCGAAGTACTTGGTCGTAGTGCCGCCGAAGAAGTAGACGGCGAGGAGAGCTAAGATGACAGTGAGGGAAGTGTTGATCGAGCGGCTGATCGTCTCATTCAAGCTCTGGCCCACCACTTCTTCGAAGCGCTCGCCCCCGCGATGCCGCAGGTGCTCGCGAATCCGATCGAAGACGACGATCGTGTCGTTAACGGAGAGACCGAGGATAGTGAGAAGGGCGGTGAGAAAGAGGGCGTCAGCTTCGACGCCATAGAAGTGACCGAGCAGAGCCATCACGCCGGTAGGGATCGAGATGTCGTGGATGAGAGCGAGGATGGCGATGAGGCCATACTTCCACGAACTTACCGGTCGCGAGACGTGGCGAAAGACGAAGGCAATATAGAGGACAATCAAGATCACGACGACCGCGATCGCGATAAGTCCCTTCTGCGCCAATTCATCCCCCACGGCCGGACCGATTGAACTGTAACGCTTCTCCACCCCGCCAAGCGCCTGCTTCAGAAGCTGGTGCTCTTCTTCAGTAATCGTCCGGAGGCGAAGAAGGAAACCACGATCGCCTGCTTCTTGAACGGCAATCTGTCCTAGATCAAGTTTATCAAGATTTGTTTTAAGTTCGGCGAGAGCTGGTCTAACCGAGTTCGTCGGGGCCGAGTAATCCACTTCCACGATTGTCCCACCGGTGAAGTCGGTGCCAAGCGTTAAGCCGTAGTAGCCGAGCGCCACGTAAGAACCGAGGACAAGGAGTCCCGAGATTAAGAAGAAGATTCGACGATGGTTGATGATAAACATAATTAATTTTTGAAACCACTGCCAAAGAGGAAGTGGGTTAACTTAGACTTCCCCGTCGGCGCCACCGAGAGTAGGAGGTTGCGAGTGACGGTGATGGCGGTAAACATACTGATGATAATACCGATCGTGAGCGTGAGAGCGAAGCCCTTGATTAAACTCGTCCCAAACCAGAAGAGAATGAGGGCCGAGATGATGCTCGAGAGGTTAGAGTCACGGATCGAGAGCCAAGCGCGGGCGAAGCCCTCGCGAATCGCTTCGTGTAAGTGCTCCCGGGTACGCAACTCCTCCTTCAACCGTTCGAAGATAAGCACGTTGGCGTCGACGGCAATGCCGAGGGAGAGAATGAAGCCGGCGATCCCCGCCGCGGTGAGCGTCACCGGCAGAAGTTTGAAAATAGCTAAGATGAGCACAATGTAAGTCGCAAGGGAAACCACCGCCACAAGGCCACTCAATCGGTACCAGAGAATCATGAAGACAGCGATGATAATGAAGCCGATTACTCCCGCTTTGATCCCCTGAGCCAGGGCTTCTTGGCCGAGTGTGGCGCCGACCGTCTCGGTGGAGACAAGTTTAATCGGTACCGGCAAGGCGCCCAAGTTTAAGTTACGAACCAGTTCTTTGGCTTCGGTGAGAGAGAATTGGCCACTGATCTCGGCCCGGCCATCACGAATCTCCTCGCGCACCACCGGCGCCGAGAGAGCGACGCCATCAAGATAGATGCCGATCTGTTTGTCGATATTGTTTTTAGTTAATTCGGCGAAAATGTCGGCCCCTTCAGCATTGAACTCAAGTGAGATGGAAGGGCTAAGTGATTGCTGACCGAAGTCGACTTGCGCTCGCTTCAAGTAACGACCCGTGAGCGGAGTGGAGATGAAGTCCGGATCCAGCGCGAGGAGTGGATTATTAGGCAATGGCTCACCCGCTTGGAGAGCGGCGGCCGCTTGGGTGAAAGCTTCCATAATCGCATCTTTCTCCGGACCATCAGGCCGCTCGGTCTTAAACTCAAGCGCCGGCGTGCGATCAATCAACTTAATCGCATCGTCGAGATTGGTAACGCCCGGCAATTCAACGATGAGGCGGTGCTTAGCTTCGGCTCCGAGACCGGCCGTTTCCAACTGAATCACCGGTTCGGCCACGCCGAAGGCGTTGATGCGACGTTCGATGACGCCGCGAAGTGAGGTCATCGCCTCTTTAATATCCGTGCCGGGCGCCAAGGTTGTGGTATCAGCCTCGTAGACCAAGTGACTGCCACCGCGAAGATCGAGACCTAAACGGAAGGGTCGGTAACTCGACCAGTCAAAATAGGCGAGCCCGAGGGCGAGCAAGATAGTGAGGACAGCAATGATCCGTCGTTTGGCCATAATAAATTGATGGCTATCATTATATATATGTGCGCCAACTTGGCAAATTTTGTCCCTCTTGCCGGCAAGGGGGCAACCTGCTATACTCGAAAAATCATGGAAATTCTGCGAGCCCTCGTGCCGTGGATACAAATCATTCTTGCGGTCGCAGTGACCATCGCCATCCTCTTACAAAGCAATGAGGCTAGTTTGGGTGGTGTCTTCGGCGGCAACTCGAGTGTGGTCCACACCAAGCGCGGCATGGAGAAAGGTTTGTTTGTCATTACCGTTATCTTAGCTTCCCTATTTATTATCACTTCAATTGTCGCCCTACTTTTAGAAACGTTCTAAATCTGTGTCTAATCAAAAGCCTTCCGTCGCCGCCCGCATCGCGGCGACGATCAAGAAATTAACTCATACCGAGAAGCTCGCCCTCACGGTCTGCCTAGCGATCTTCCTCCTTGGTTTGGCCGGCTTCGTTTTGCTCACTAATAATGAGTCTCTCGTGGAGCGGCCGGCCGCAGGTGGCCGCTTGGTGGAAGGAGTGGTGGGCGCGCCGCGCTTCATTAACCCGCTGCTCGCCACGGCTAATCCCGATCGCGACCTCGTGGCGCTCGTTTACTCCGGTCTGATGCGGCGCGGCGCTGATGGCAAACTCGTACCCGATCTCGCCCGCGAGTACAGCGTCTCCGACGACGGCAAGACTTACACCTTCACCCTCCGACCAGACCTCGTTTGGCATGATGGCGCGCCCGTCACAGCGAAGGACGTCGTCTTCACCGTTAACCTCGCTAAGGAACCGGCGATCAAGAGTCCACGCCGCGCTTCGTGGGAAGGGGTCCAAGTCTCCGCTCAAGGTGACGACAAAGTTATTTTCGAATTGAAGCAACCTTACGGATCATTCCTCGAGAATGCCACGCTCGGTTTATTACCCGCTCACTTATGGCAAGAGGTGAGCAATGAAGCCGCCCCCTTCAGTAATTTAAATATCGAACCGGTTGGCACCGGACCTTACCAATTCAAGCAGCTCACGCGTGATCGTGATGGCCTCATCACGAACTACACTCTCGCGGCGGCGAGTCATTTCGCGCTCGGTGAGCCGAAGATTAAGAACATCATTTTTAACTTCTACCCCAGTGAGGAAGGTTTGGTCCAAGCTTTTAAAAAAGGAGAGATCACCAATCTTGGCGCCGTCTCCCCCGCTCTCGCCGAAGTGCTGATTAAAGAGTTCGGCTCATCGATCGCTCTCTACCAAGCGCCACTCCCTCGCCTCTTCGGCGTCTTCTTCAATCAGAATCAGGCTAAGATCTTCGCTCAAGCGGAGGTGCGCCAAGCTCTCGATCTTTTAATTGATCGGCCGAAATTGGTCCAAACGGTACTCGCCGGCTTCGGCCGACCGGCTTCGGGCCCGATCCCGCCACAAACGAAGGAAGCCGATCTCGCTAACTTGGCCGCCACGGTGGCGCTCGAGGTGACGGCTAGTTCCACCGCCACAAGCACAACCAGCACTCCTCTACTCGAAGCCGAGACCTTACTTAAGAAGAAGGGTTGGACGCGCAACGCCGAAACGAACGTCTGGGAGCAAGTGGACAAGAAGGAGACCAAGGTGCTAGCCTTCTCCCTTAGTACCGCCGACACTCCCGAACTGAAAGCCGCGGCTGAATTGGTGAAGCAGACTTGGGAAGACTTCGGCGCCAAGGTGGAGATCAAGGTCTTCGAAGCCGGCGCCTTGAACCAGAACGTCATCCGGCCGAGAGAGTATGATGCTCTCCTCTTCGGTGAGATTGTCGGTCGCGATCCTGATCTCTACTCCTTCTGGCACTCGAGCCAACGCCTCGACCCGGGGTTAAACATCGCTCTCTACACCAACGCCTCGGTTGATAAGATGCTCGAGGAGTTGAAGGCGAGTCTACCCAATCAAGATCGCGAAGAGGCTTACGCCAAGATCGCCGCCGAGATCGTGAAGGATACGCCGGTAGTCTTCCTCTACACGCCCGACTTCATCTATCTCTTACCAAGCGAGCTTAAGGGTGTGGCGATTGAGGGCTTGGGCAATCCGGCCGAACGCTTTATGAACGTCCACGACTGGTATTTGAAGACGGAGAAGGTTTGGCCCATTTTCAACCAAAGTTAAGTTTAAGTTAATAAAAATTAAAAAAATATGATCAACAAATTTCCCGGACCGAAGCGTCCGCCACGACCCCATCGCCCACCCCGCGGACTAAAGCCGGGTGGCGGACGTAGTGATGGTAATGAGCCGAAGAAGAAGTTGCCGCCGCTCGGCGAGGGTGACATCCGGATCATCCCCTTAGGTGGCGTGGAAGAAATCGGTAAGAACATGACCGCGATCGAGATTGGTAACGACATTGTCGTCATCGACATTGGTCTCGCCTTCCCCACCGGCGACACGCCGGGGGTGGATTACATTATCCCTGACTTCACCTACGTCGAGGAAAATAAGGCGAAGGTGCGCGGCGTCATCATTACGCACGGCCACTTAGACCACACCGGTGGCATCCCCTACGTCATGTCGCGCATTGGCAATCCGCCGCTTTACACTCGCAATCTTACTTCGCTCTTCATTAAGAAGCGGATGGATGAGTTCCCCCATCTCCCCCCTTTAAACATGATCGTGGTGGAGAATGACAGCAAGATTAAATTGGGCGAGATCACCGCTCGCTTCTTCGGCGTCACTCACACCATCCCCGACTCCTTCGGCGTGTTGATCGAAACGCCTTACGGCTTGATTGTGAATCCGGGCGACTACAAACTCGATCTAGACAAGGTGGATGGTAAGCCAACCGAGGAAGAGGAGAAGCGCTATAGCATCTTCGACAAGGAGCAAACGCTCGTCCTCCTCGCTGACTCGACCAACATTGAGAATCCGGGCTTCTCCGTGCCCGAGCGCGAAACGCTGAAAAATTTGGAAGAAATTATTAAGAGCGTGAAGACGCGCCTCTTCATCGGCACCTTCGCCTCGCAACTCGAACGCATGATTAGCATCATCGGCTTCGCCGAGAAGTATGGGCGCAAACTCGTGGTGGAAGGTCGGAGTATGAAGACGAACGTCGACGTCGCCATCCAAGCCGGCATGCTGAAAGTGAAGAAAGATACCATCATCTCGGCTCAAGAGATCGACTCCTACCCCGACGACAAGGTGGTGGTGCTCGCCACCGGCGCCCAAGGTGAGGAGTTTGCCGCGCTCATGCGCATGGCGACCAAGAATCATAAGTACCTCCGCTTCAAGAAGGGCGACACCGTCCTCCTTTCTTCCTCCATCGTGCCGGGTAACGAAATTACCGTCCAAAAGTTGAAAGACAATATCGCTCGCCAAGGAGCCAAGATCATCAGCTACCGTACCTCCGAGGTCTACATCCACTCCTCTGGCCACGGCAACCGTGGCGAAATTGAGTGGCTCCATCGTAAGGTTAAGCCTAAGTTCTTCATCCCCATCCACGGCTCACATCACAAGTTGCGCCAGCATGAAGAATTGGCGAAGGAGATCGGCATGCCGGAGAAGAACATTGTGGTGCCCGACAACGGCATGGTGATCGAAATTACCGACCAAGGGAAGAAGATTGCTGCCTTGAAAGAAACCGTCTCGAGTCGACTGATTATGGTGGATGGGCTCGGCACTAATGATGTGAAGGAGGTGGTGATCCGCGACCGGCAAATGCTGGCCCAAGATGGCATGTTCGTCATCATCGCCATCGTCAACGTGAAGACGGGTAAGGTGGTCAAGTCGCCCGACATCATCTCCCGCGGTTTCGTCTACCTCAAGGAATCACAGGACCTCTTGCACCACGTGCGCCAAATGACGAAGAAGAAGATCGAGGAGGCGACGGCTCGGATGCACCCGATCAACTTCGATTACGTTAAAAACTTGGTCCGCGACGAGGTGGGCAAATACTTACTCCAGAAGACCAACCAACGCCCCATCGTCCTCACCGTCTTGATTGAGGTATAATCAAGGGTAATGAAGCGACGGGTTATCTATTTCGCAGGATTCTTTCTCACTTTTAGCGCCGCCCTGTCTTACTACGCCAACTCCTCCTTCCTCGCGAACGTCGTCGGCGAGGAGCGCATCGGGCTCGTTTATTTCGTCATTTCACTTGGCAGTCTGATTGTAATCGGCCTGACCCCTCGTCTGATTAAGTGGTTGGGGTTAAAGACCCTAACCCGTCTTGGTGGCCTCATCTTAACTCTAGCTTACCTTGGTTTAGCACTCGGTCGTCTCCCTGGTATACAGTTGGCCGCCTTCTTCCTTGTCTACAACGCCGCGGTGGCGCTTAGCTTCTGGCTCGACCTTTGCCTCGAGAGTCTGTCGCGCGACGGCGAGACGGGGCGGATCCGCGGCGGCTACCTTACCGTCATCAACGCCGCCGTCCTCATCTCCCCTCTCATTAGCACCAATCTACTTGGCGAAGGCGAAGATTTCTCCAGACTCTACCGTCTCTGCTTCCTAGCCACCCTGCCGCTCCTCTTCCTCCTCTGGTTTAAGCTCAAGCCGGCTAAGTTGTCTGGCGGCGGGCATAGCTTGTGGCAGAAATTACTTAACCCCAATCTCCGTCGCGTCCTCTTGGTCGATCTATGGTTAAATCTCTTCTACTTCATCATGGTGGTTTATATGCCGATCCATCTCCATGAGAAGATCGGATTATCTTGGGAGAGTATCGGGCTTGTCTTTACGATTATGCTCATCCCCTTCGTCGTCATCGAGTACCCCTTGGGCTGGCTCGCCGATCGTCGCTTGGGCGAGAAAGAGGCGCTCACAGCGGGTATCATCCTAACCGGCATCGCTACCGTGGCAATCTTTTTTATTAATTCAGCTACGGTGGCCCTTTGGGCGGCGCTCCTCTTCGCCACCCGTCTCGGCGCCAGTGCTTGGGAAGCGATGAAGGAGACCTACCTGTTCAAGCACGTTGCCGCGGGGGACGTGAGCACGATCGGCCTCTCGCGGCTTAACGTGCCAATGGCTTACTTCCTCGGATCAATTAGCACCTTCTTCTTGCTAAGGGTGGCCACGACTCATACTCTCTTCCTCGTCCTTGGTTTGTTCGTCTTAACCGGCCTCGCTTTCAGTCTCCGACTCGCCGACACGAAGTAGTATTATCGGCTCGATAACTTCTCGCCCATCAGGCGCCAGAGGAGGCAAGCCTCGCAACTTGCTTCGCGGCAACCTTGGTTTAAAAATTTAAGCGAGCGGATCTCGCCCGCCACGCGCTCAATTGTTTTAATCAAGTCTTGGACCATGGCATCATCAAGTTCAAACTTCTCTTTCCGGTACTCCCCCTTCTCATCCGGCTCAATGAAGTCGAGTTCGCCCGTCATCACGCGGTACTTGCCGCCGGCGTAACGATCGAGGAGGAGTTTGTAGAAGACGAGTTGTCGCCCGTAGTCGCCACTCGCATTCTTATTCTGCCCCAAGATCTCGCGCCGCGACTTCGGCTTACCCGTTTTGTAATCAACCACATTCACCGCCGATTCGCTCGCGGTTAAGAATTCAATTTTATCAATCTGGCCCGTTAACTTAAGGTCCGGTGAGAGGAGGACGCCACGGATGCTAAACTCATTAATGATTCGCTCTGGCCAC
>ERZ1292623.802-Hain-H51-01um-R1-802-length-32004-cov-6_pt1 | contig 28472 bp, 25 predicted proteins | sample MGYA00564398_ERZ1292623 | MGnify/ENA primary metagenome ERZ1292623 (study PRJEB36523, sample SAMEA6512633) | groundwater metagenome | collected 2019-01-07 | study: AquaDiva: Metagenomics assemblies of 32 groundwater samples | reverse complement strand
CCCTTGCCTTTTCAGCCGCTTTCCCTTATATTCTTTACGTCGTCTCGACCTCATTTCTCACCTCTCTTTTCTCATTTCTTAACCCATGCCAATCACTGCTTCCGCCAAGAAAGCCGCCCGGCAGAACCGCCGGCGCCGCCTCGGTAATATCAAGCGCAAGGACACCGCCAAGGCGGTGGTAAAGGCCTATCGCAAACTTGTCGCCCTGAAGAAGCTCGATGAAGCGAAGGCGCTCCTTTCGAAGGCCTACAAGGTTTTGGACAAAGTAGCCAAGTCCGGCGCCATCAAGAAGAACAAGGCCTCGCGCCTCAAGTCCCGCCTCGCGAAGAAACTAGCGGCTAAGACGAAGTAAGAAACCAAAGAAATCAGAGCGGCAGAAACCAGAACCGCCGGAGGGCGGTTTTTGGATACTTCCTACAATGTCTACTTCTTGGCGAATAGGGTCTTGGTAAACGGACGAATATCTGATTCTACGAGAACGCGTTGAATATCAGTTCGATAAATCATTGTCTTTGTTGGCTTGATAGCATCGTCAGCGTCCGTTGCTGTAGCGGGCATGGAAAAACCAATATACTCTACTTTTTTCTTGAGTCGCATACGCACCCAGTCAATTGCCGGAACAAGGTCGGCGTCCGAAGAGACAACAATGGCGACATCATATTTTTTGTCGATCGCACCAACAATAATGTCTGTCGCCAATTTTACGTCGATACCTTTCTCCCGAGAGCGGACGTAGCTAATCTCTTGGAGTCCCATTTTTTGTAGACGTTCGTGGTCGACCACTCGATTATCAATCTTTATCTTCTCGACCCTCGTGCGCAACTTGCTTGTTTTAATTTCCCAGCCACCCCGTTCAATAAGCTCGCGAAAAAGGCTTGTTTGATTGACCATCGCCTGCTTATTCTCGTGACCATCCTGTATTTCGCGAACTGTTCCTACATAAAACCGCTTTCCCTCGCGAGCTATCTCCCGACCATTGGCAAGAAAAGTGGCGAATCCATCAAAGTCAAAATCGGCTTCATGAAGACCGAGTCGTCGCAAAGCGAGATGATAAAAGTTCCCCGCGTCTATAAAAATACACACCCGATCCATGCTCCCATTGTAGGATACCCAATCATTTTGACAATAAAAAACCTGCACACAACCTTTCGGCGGGCGCAGGTGACTTCCCAATATGTATAGCAAATAATCACCGGGGGGTCAATGGCTGTTTTATCAAGCAAAATCAGCCCCCGCCGCAAAGGCGAAGTAGAAGAAGGGGTTCAAGTCAACGATCAAAAACCGCCTCGAGGCGGTTTTTCTTTTGCCCGCTACGCCACCTCTCTGTTATAGCACTTTCGGCACAACACCATCGGCGCTTCGGGCTCCCGATACTTCGATTCGAATTCCGCGCCGCAGACCGAACAGCTCCGCCTGTTCCGCTCTTGATCTTTCACCCAGATGTTCAGCTTTTCTTCGATGCGGCACATCGGGCACCGCCGCGGCAAGGGCACGTTCATCTGACGCAAGAAATCAAGCTCCATTTGAATAATGCGGTAGGCGCGCGGGCAGGTCGGGCATTTTATCGTTTCGTTCACAATGTTGTCGGGCGCGTCTTTGATGTGGTCCGGGAGATCTTCGGCGGTAAGCGTGGCCGCCTGCTCGGCGCGCTCGATAACGCGCCAGGGGTATTTCTTGCGTTCCGCCTCGGCCTTGGTGAGAGGAAAGAAGTTCTGGGCGAGAGTTTCGTTATAGGCGAAGGGGCTCATCTCCGGCGGGAAAAATTCGCCGTAGCGGTAGACGTTCCCGTGCGCGTCCGTGTACGGCATATCGTTCATGTGTTGGATGATTCTTTCGCGCAGCGCTTCGTATTCCTCTTTGGAGTATTGCTTATTCAAGATACAGTGCTTTGTTTTTCGCACCGAAACACAGCCGAAATGGTCAGCGGCGGAGACGGATATTTTGGCGTACTCGGCGTTGCTAAAATCGAGGCCGGCATCTTGGCAAAAGAGCATCCGGGTGGCATTCTCCCCAACAACACATCCTTCGTATGACCACGTGACATTATTCCCCCACGTCGAGATATCATAGGAATCCTTGGTTGGAAGCCCCCACACGAGGAATAGCCACCGCGAATCTTCCGCATGCTGAACTTCTATGGAATCCTTCACGTTCTTCGAGAAGAAAATGTTCGGGCCAGTGCAGTTCTCGATGAATTCGTTGTACTCGGACTTTAAGGGTTGGGTTTTCCAAAATTCTTCCGCCGCGCGCTGGGCCGCCACGTATCCTTTGTAAGAGCCAAGGTCGTACTTCTTGAGCTCCTCGAAATACGCTTCTTTTGTGTATGGCTTGTTGAAAATATGATATTTCTTATTCTTCAAATTGGCGCATCCGAAGCAGTTCTGACAGTTCAGGCAGTCGCGGCAGAAGATGCAATCTATAGAGTTGGCCAATTGATCGCGGGCACCAATGCAATGGTTCGTTCGGTATGAATGCATGCCGTCATAGCACCTCTCGCTTTCCACCACGGCCGTACAATCAAATGTCGAACGATTCTTATAGTTGTAGAAGCCGTAGGCGTTATCTTCGCACGACTCTCCATGAAAGATAAGATAGGAATTTTTCATGTGACCGACATCGTGCGTATAGGGCGACGAGGCGGTCGAGTCCGGATCGGTAGAAATTCCTATTATCGGCACGCTGTGCCACAACTCGTTCAGTTGTTCGAAGAACGGCCGCGAAAAGTCGTAATTGCGGCCGTAGTCGAGCGGGCTCCAGGCGTCCGACCACCAGCACTTCGGACAATACACCGTATACGGCGCGTCGGGATGAAAAGTCGAGATGGATTCCTTATGGCAAAGGTCGCACTTCCGCCGATAGAGGTTCGTGGCGTTGAAGAACGCCAGTCGGCGCTGGAACCGACAGTCCGGGCAAAACGTTGGCGGTGGCACGACTATCTTCGCATAAAACTGAAAATCCTCCGGTTCAATGACGAACGTGGTTTTACAGTTTTGGCAAATCCTCGTCTCCGGAACCATAGAAATTATCTTTTGATTTTATGCAAAAAAATCGTCATCCGGAAACGTCCTGCCTGCCAGAGCATTCTGGCAAGATAGCGCAGGCGTTTCAGACGATCGAGGAGCTTCATAGAAGTTCTGCCTTATAGCACTCGTCGCAATACACAATCTCCGAACGATCCGGCGCGAAGGTTGTTTCGAATTCATTGGAGCAGGAACCCTGTCCGTGAAAATGGGCGACGGTGTTTCTATAAACATCATTCCCGGATTTCGCGCCCGCGCAGCTGCATTTCCGGCGCCAAAGATCGTACCGGTTGCGCCAGGCAAGCCGCTCGGCGTGCCGGCAACTCGGGCAAAGCCGGGGCAGGGCGACGCCCATGTCCCGGTAAAATGAAAGCTCCTCCGGCGTGAGGCGAAAAGCGGTAGCGCACTGCTCGTCGCAAGTTCCTTGATGGGCGCAACCGATGGTTTCCTTGAGAATCTCGTCGCCTACATCCCGGATGTGGTCTGGAAGATCTTCGGGACGCCGCGTCACGGCGTAGTCGCGACCGGACGAGTCTCTCCAGCGCCACCCCTCACGAAGTACTTCGTCTTTCATTTTCGGATACCAGGTAGCAGCTAATGATTCATTGTAAGCGAACATCGAGAGTTCGGGCGGGAAGAATTCACCATATTTGTAGACCCTACCACGCGCATCCACGTAGGGCATGGCGTTCATATGTTCGATGATCTTGGGCACGAGGGCCTCGTATTCTTCCTTCGTGTACTGCTTGTTAAGGATGTAGTACTGTTTTTTCTTTATATTCACGCACCCAAAAAGATCCGAGGCCTCAGACCCAAAGTTGCCATAGCGCACGTTCTTCATGCCCCGCCCACCTGCCGACCAGAAGGTGTTCTGCGAATTAGTGGTCGCCACCGTCTCGTACAATAACTCGCACAAATCGCCTCCGGCATTCACGTCATAGCTGTCTTTAAGATTGATGGCGCCGAAGTAGAGATACGCGCAATTTTCCACGCCATCGAGGGCGGAAAAACAAACACGGCAGTCTTTCGTATTTCGAATAATATCTCCACTCACGTTCACGCTATTCACCACGTGAGCATATCGGTGCGGCATAGAAAGATAGAGTTCACGGAACTTTTGTTTCGCTTCTTGGAGTCGCACGTAGCTCCCGAGGTCCCAGTAATCCATCGCCGCGGCGTACTCTTCTTTCGAGAGCCTCTTATTAAACACGGCGTACTTCCGTTTGCGCAGATTGACGCACCCGAAACAGTCGGTACAACCGACGCAGTCGAAGAGGAACGAACTGTCGAGACATTCGTCCGCGAAATAGGCGAAGCGCACGCGATAGAGACGATTTGAGTGAAGTGTCTCGTAGGCATGATCTGAATTGTTCGTCACATACGAGTCGTAGCTATCTCGCGAGAAAAGGAGCGCGAAGGAATATTGGGAGTTTTCGGAAAGGTAACACCAGAACGTGAAGTAGCAGTTTTTACAACTACGGCAGGCGTGCGAATATTCGCTGTTCTCAATAAGGCTTCCCATTAGAGCTGGTTGAGGGACGGCCTCCATAAGCTTACGAAACTGTTCGAAAAACGGTCGGCTGAAATCGTAGTCGCGACCATAAGTTCCGGGGTCCCAGACATCAGATTTCCAGCAATCCCGGCAATACACCGTAAAGGGGCCGCCCGGCGCGTAAATGCTAATAGTCGGCTTTTTGCAAAGCGCGCACACTCCGCGGTACAGGGTCCGCTCTTCCCGCCAAGCTAGTCGCCGCATACTTCGACATGGCGGACACCACGAGGGCGGCGGGACGTTGATCTTCTTATAGAACGCAAAATCTTCCGGCTCGATAACGAACGCCTGTTCGCAGTTTTGGCAGGTTTTGTTTTCTGCGTTCGACATGTTTTATAGCTAGTCCCTATTCTCTAATCACTAGGCGACTACCTAGGCCACCTCCGCGTTGTAACAACTTTCGCAATACACGATCTCCGGCCTCTTGGAATTGAATGGCGTTTCGAACTCGTTCGGACATTGATCAAGCCCGTGGAAGTGCTGCGCGGTATTCTTGAAAGCTCCATTGAGCGACTGTGCGCCTGCGCAACGACACTTGCCGTGCGAAAGATGCGTCGGGTTTGCGAGCTTGATCCGCTCGGCGTGCCGGCAGTTCGAACACAACCGTGGAAGCGGTAATCCCGATTTCTTGTAGAACCTTAGTTCGTCGGGAATGATCTTGAACGCAGTAGTACACTGTTCATTACACTTTCCCTCATGCGCGCAACCAATGGTCTCCCGGATGATATTATCCGGAACATCGCTGATCGCATCCGGCAGGTCGCCGGCCTTTCGGCTGATCACATATGCTTTCGCATCCGGCGTACGCCAGCCAAAACCAGCGCGTCGCGCGTCGTCCTCAGAAAGCGGGAAGTACTCTTGCGCAACGGTCTCGTTGTATACGAACGGCGACAGCGCAGGCGGAAAGAACTCCCCGAACGCGTACCGTCTCTCCTGCTTGTCGACGAACGGATCCGCGTTCATGTGGTCGATGATTTTGCTTACCAAGACTTCGTATTGTTCCTTGGGATATTTTTTGTTCAAGATGCAGTATTCTTTCTTTCGAACACCGATACAACCGAACAGATTTGCAGAATTGTAGCAATCGTCCGAGTAATAAACATCGTGGGACCAGTACACCCTATTTCCGCCGACAACCCGACTGTTGCCAAAAGCACTATGAAGCTCGTACGCCATTTCAACGCCTAATCCTACGTGGTCAATATCGTACGAGTCTTTTGCGCCAGTCGGCACGAAAAAAGAGTACCGGCAATCCTCATCTTCGGTCGCGTGGAACAGATATGTGCAATTCTTGGTCTGATCAAGATTGTCGCCGGTTGAATTCACCACGTTCCGAACCCAGGCGTGCTTGCGCGGAAAATCGAGTGAGTGTTTCGAAAACTCAGCGGAGACATTTTGGATTCCCGAGTATGTAGTAAGACGAAGCTCTTTCAATTTTTGCTCGTATTCTTCCTTCGAATACTGTTCGTTATAGATGCAGTACGACTTATTCCGTAGGTTCGTGCAACCGACACAGTGAACGCAATTCTTGCAGCCGAACAGGAACCACGAATCCATGCAATCCTCCGAATACAAACTGAAGTGGACCCGGGCGCATCGCCGCACATGAATAGAATGGAAACAGCTTTCGCTCCGTTGGGAAAAATCAACGTCCACGCAGTCGTTCAAGTAAAAATCGTTCGCGCAGTAGCTACAGTTCTCGTAATGGTGCCCGCCGAATACGAGGTAGCTGTTGTTGAGGTATACGGCCCAGTTGCTGTAATCACTATTGGTGGCAAAATCTATGTACAACGACCGCCTCGGCGTTTTGAGCATCAACTCCTTGAATTGCTCGAAAAAGGGCTTCGAAAAGTCGTAGTCTTTGCCATAAGAGAGCGCATCCCACTTATCCGATTGGTAGCATTCATTGCAATACACCGTAAAGGGTTTTTCCGGTGCATACATCGTGATCGTCCCCTTGCCGCATAATGCACAATTTCGTCTGTAGAGCACACGCTCATTCCTGAAGATTTGCCTGCGAATCATCCGGCACTCCGGGCACCACGAGGGCGGCGGGACATTTATCTTTTCGTAGAACGCAAAATCCTCCGGTTCGATGATAAAATCGGACTTGCAGCTTTGACACTGTTTCGTTTCCGGACCCATGGGGCCATTATACGCCCGGGGCGGAAAATTACCCGAGGGCCAAAGAAAGAAGCGCTTCTTCGTAGTCCAGCTTGCCCCTTTTGACAGCCGTATCAAGCGCGGCGGCGGAGGCGATGCCGCCGGGCCACTGATAGGCCAGCATATTAAATATCTTTCCGGCTGGCTCCTTGGCGCCGAAGAGCTCGGCGAGAGCCGCGAGACGTGGCGCGAGCGCGCCGCCGCGCAGAGCATTAACGAGGTCCCAGAAAACCGGGGGTTCATCTATGCCGAGAGCGCCAAGCGCCGCGCGGCTGACTGGCTGCTTCGCAACGCCTTTTAATTTTTCAAGCTCGGTCGCGAGGCGCCAGCCGTCGCCTTCGGTCGCCGAGGCAAGAAGCGTGAAGGCGTCGAGGGTGAGCGCCACGCTCCGAGCCGCGCACTCGGCACGCGCATACGTCTTCCAGGCGGCGCCAGTTATCGGCTCAAAACGCTCGTCGATATTTTTTGTCTTGCCCTCGCCCTTGGTTGAGGCGAGAAAGGCAAATTTCTTGGTCGGGCGATTGCGCTCGGAGATAAGTATGGTGATATCGGGACGCACCGCGGCGGCCTTGAGGTCCCCGATATAAGCGGCCCGTTCTTCTTCGTAGGTGTCGCGGAATACGGCAAGCCGCACTGGCGCAAAAAGCGACGGCGTGCCGAGAAATTCTTGAAAGGCCATTTGGCCTTCGTCGGGCGCGGCATCAAACTCGGCAATGGCGAGAGCCGAGTGGCGCCTCACGAACTCGGCCACGATCGCTTGCTTGCGCTTCAGGCGACGATAGTCGTCGGCGCCGGAGAGCAAAATTATCATTTCTTTATCGGAGGCGTCGGCCGCTGGAGCGCGGCGGCTTTCATGAAGGCCAAAAAGAGCGGCTGGGGGCGAAGCGGCCGGGAGGTGAACTCGGGATGAAATTGGGTGCCGAGGAAAAAGGGATGGTTTTTTTCCGGCAACTCCACGATCTCCATAAGACGCCTGTCCGGGGAAACGCCGGAGAAAACCAGGCCGCCTTTTTCGAGAGCCGAGATGTGCTCCGGATTTACCTCATAACGATGGCGGTGTCGCTCAATTATCTTTTCCGCTCCATACGAACGCCGGGCAATAGTGCCAGCCTTGAGCTTCGCGGGGTAAGCCCCAAGGCGCATGGTGGCGCCGTAGTTTTTCTCGCGGAGGTTGTTCTTCTGCTCGGGCAAGATATCGATCACCGGATATTTTGTCTTCTGGTCTATTTCGGTGGTATTCGCGCCCCTCATCCCAAGTACGTGGCGCGCGAACTCGACCACGGCAAGCTGCATGCCGTAACAGAGACCAAGATACGGGATCTTGTGCTCCCGAAGATACTGGATGGCTTTTATCTTTCCCTCAACGCCACGCGAGCCAAAGCCGCCCGGGATGATAATGCCGTGATATTGGGAAAGGCCCTGGAGTTTACGGGGGTTTTTCTCGTATTCTTCGGCGTCGAGCCAATCAATGACCGGCTTTCGGCCGACCGCGGCGGCGGCGTGCTTGATCGATTCAATGACCGAAATATAGGAATCGGTGAGCACAAAATCCCCGGTGCCGAAATATTTCCCCACGATAGCAACCCGAACCTCGCCCTTGGCGCCGCTGATGCGCGAGACGAAGCCCTTCCACTCCCGCAGATCTTTTTGTCGCGGCTCTAGGCCAAGTTTTTTCAATATTCTGCCGCTTAGGTCCTCCTTTTCAAAATTGACCGGCACCTCGTAAATATTCCCCACGTCCGGCGCCGAGATAACATCTCCCTCGTCGAGATTGCACATGAACTCCAGCTTTTTCTTGCGCGCCTCGTCGAGCGGCACGCGCGCCCGGCCGAGAATGATATCCGGGTGAAGTCCGGCGGCGTTCAAGCTGCGCACGGCGTGTTGGGTTGGCTTTGTCTTGAGCTCCGTGCCGCCCGCGCCGATCGCCGGCACAAGACTTACGAGCACAAGCGCGACGTCACCACGATGCTTTTGCTGAAGCATGCGCACGGCTTCCAAAAATAAAATGTTCTCATATTCGCCAACCGTCCCGCCGATCTCGATGATAACGATCTCCGCCTCATTCTTCTTGGCAGCGGCATTGATGCGATCAATGACCTCAAGGGGGATGTACGGCACAACGGAAACATACTTTCCGCCGTACCCGAGGTTCCGTTCTCGGGCGATCACGGTTTGATAAATGCTCCCGGTCGTCATGTAGTTCGCGCGGGTGAGATTCGTGTCGAGGAAACGCTCGTAATTCCCCATGTCCTGATCGCACTCCATGCCGTCCTCCAAAACAAAAACCTCACCGTGTTCGGTGGGGTTCATAGTGCCAGCGTCAACATTCACGTAAGGATCGATCTTGATGGAGGTGACGGCGAAACCGCGCGCCTGAAGGATCTTGCCAATCGAGGCCGAGGCGATACCTTTGCCGACGCCGCTCATGACGCCGCCGACGACAAAAATATATTTGGGGTTCGCCTTTTTTCTGGTCGATTTCTTTTTCATTTTCATTTTCCTTCGCCCGCCGTTATTATTTTTTTCAGAGCGCGCCGATTGGGCTTCGGAGGATTCCGCTTTAAAAACCGATTTATTTTTGTGGCTTCATTTTTGGCATTTCGGACAAAAGTGGGCCGAGCGACTCCCGATCGTCTTTCTCTCGAACATATGGCCGCAGCGCGGGCAAGGAGTGCCATGACGCTGATAGGCAAGCCGCACCGGCCCGTATCCGCCTGACTCGCCCGAGGGATCGCGGAAATCGGAAACCGAAGCGCCACGAAGGCGGATCGACCGCCGAAGAATATTGCGCGTCTGTTTTAGGATCTCGGCGTACCCCTTGGCGCTCACCCGATTGGCGGGGCGAAAGGGACTAATGCGGGCCCGCCAAAGAATGTCGTCACCGTAAATATTGCCGATACCGGCGATGACATTCTGGTCGAGGAGCACCTGCTTTATCTTCCGCTTCCCCTTCCCGGCGCGTGCGGCTAGGACCCCGGGGGTCAGCCGCCGATCGAAGGGGTCTGGTCCAAGTTTTCGAAGTTCGGGAAGGGCAAGGATCTCTTCCCTTCTCCCGAGGAGAACTTTAGCGAATTTTCGCAGGTCAGACAACCCAAGCATCCGGCCGTCCTCAAGGCGAAAAATAAGGTGAATGAATTGATTAACGGATTCAGTCAAAGGGCCGTCCTTCACGACCGTTTTTGCGCGGGATCGACCGGCGGAACTCATGCCAATGCGCCATTTACCGATAAGGAAGTGGCCGGTCATCTTCTGATGAACGAGGAGGAGGCGGTCGCCCGAAAGGCCAATGAGGATGTTCTTTCCCCGCCGCTCGACGCTCTCGATCCGCGCACCCCTGATGGCTCTCGTAAAGGCCGCGATACTCGTGCCCCGGAGAATATTCGGCGTGTCGCACCAGGCGCCAATAATTCGCGCGCCGGAGACGGCGTGGCGGAGGTGACGAACAACCGTTTCGACCTCGGGCAATTCTGGCACGTTAGTTAGGCGCTCGTTTCGGGGGTGGCCTCATGTTCTATCCCCCCACCTAGGCGGGGTTCGCTCGCGTCGCGGCCGGGCACAAGCGAGGGGTCGGTGGGCAAGGTAAAGAAGAAGGTGCTGCCGCGATTCGGCTCGGACTCCACCCACATTCGGCCCCCGTGCGCCTGAATGATGTTTTTGGCGATATAAAGACCGAGGCCGGAGCCGTCGGTCTGAAAACGGATCGCATTCGAACCGCGAAAGAATTTCGTGAACATTTTTTTCATGTCTTCTTCGGGGATACCGATGCCGGTGTCGCGCACCGAAACCTCGACGAAGTGCGAGTCGTCGGCGCGCCGGGCGCGCACGATGATCTGGCCGTTCTGCACGTTATATCGTACGGCATTATCGAGAAGATTCGAGATGACCATCGAAAGCTTCTGGGGATCAATAAGCGTCTTCGGCACCGCCTCCTTTGGTCGATCGAAATAAAGTTTTAACCCGGCATTCGTGACCTGCGGCATGGCCGTGCCCAAAATGTTTTCGAGATAAGCAATAAGGTCGGTCTCCGCGAAGGCGTAGCCGAAATGACCCTCTTCCATTTTGGCAACATTCAAGAGGTCTTCGACAATGGTGAGCACCTTCCTCGCCGAGACCGCGCCGTTCGCGATGAGATCGTGCGCACTGGGATCGAGCCCTTCGGTTTTAAGAAGGGTGTCGAACGCCCAATTAAGCTCGGTGATCGGCGTGCGCAGTTGATGAGAAGCCACGGTGATGAATTCGTTCTTGGATTTCAAAAGCGACACCTCTTGCGTTCGATTGTGAATTATCTTCACGAAGCCGCCCACCCGGCCGCGCTCGTCGACTATCGAAACAGTCGTCACGCGGAGCTCGATAAACGGTTCTTCGAAAGAGATATCGACGACCTGCGGATACTGGCCCGCCTTCGAACGATAGACCAAGGTCGGCGCGAGAGACGGAAAGACCACCTGCGCGAGAAGTCGCCAACCGGATTTTTCGGCCACCCTGGGGGTAACCTCGGCGCCGATCACTTCGCTGGCCGAAAGATTGAAAAGTTTTTCCGCCGCCGGATTGAAAAAGAAAACGCGGAAGTTCTGGTCGTAGGCGATGAGCGGATCTTCGATGCCCCGGACGATACCTTTGAGCTCGTTCTGTTCGAGTGTTGTTTCATAGTCCGAGCGCGCCGAGCGGTAACTATTTATAAAGACCAGGGTGGCGACGACAAGAAGCAGGATGCCGGAGGCAAGGGCCAGGGCCGGCGCGAGCTCGAGCGCCGTAATGAGCGCGAGCGCCACGAGAAGCGGCAAGAGGACCCAAAAGACCCGCATGCCCGGGAGGGCGGCGAAAAAAGCGAAGCGGCGGAACACGCGGTTTAGGGGACTCATATGGGGGAAACACGCCCGGCGTGCTGGGTGGATGCCCTTATAATACCACCGCCAGGAGGTCCCGGCTAAAACATCGATCCCTGGGAGGCGGCTGGTTTTTGTTTCGGCTCGCGCTTGGTTTTTGTCTTCACGGCTTCGCTCTTTGGCGGCGCGCCTATGCGGGCGGCTAAGGAGCGAAAGCCCATCGCCGCACAATAATCACGAACTTGATCCTCGTCAAAGGTAACGGCCAAGTCTTGAAGCGGTACCTCCGGGAGCGGCACCTCCCCCGAGAGGACGACAAGCGACCGCGCCTCATTAAGGGCTGTGCGGCCGGCGGCGAGGCGCTCGGCGAGATTTGATGGCTCGTCTTTAAGATGGGCGTAAATTCCGTCTATCGTGCCGTATTTTGAGAGGAGCGCGACGGCGGTCTTCGGCCCAATGCCGGGCAAGCCCTTCACGTTGTCTGATTGATCGCCTACGAATGATTTGTAGTCGGCGAGCTGGTCGGGCCGAAGGCCGTAGCGGGCCATGACCGCGGCTTCGTCGTAGAGATCGGTTTCACTAATACCCTTTCGGAAAACTCGCACGACGATCTTCCCGTCTTTAACGAGCTGGAGCGTGTCTAGGTCGCCGGTCAGAATTACCGCGCGCACTTCGCCGGTCGGCGATCCGTCAGCTGACGGATTTCCGCCGAATCGTTTTGCGAACTCCGCGATGAGGTCGTCGGCCTCGTAACCTGGAAGTTCAAAAACGGGGATGCCAAAGGCGGGAAAAATATCGTGAGCGGCGATGATCTGCGAGACGAGCTCATCCGGCGCCTTGGGACGATTCGCTTTATACTCGGCCGAGATCGCCTTGCGGAAGGTCGGTTCGGGCCGGTCAAAAAGCGCCGCCGCATATCGCGGCTTATCAGCGGCGATAATCTTCAAGAGTATGTTCGCGATGCCGTAAAGTGCCTGGCTCGGCCGGCCGAGGGGAGTGGTGAGGGGCGGCAGAGCGTGGAAGCACCGATGGATGATGGAGTTCGCGTCGATGAGGTAGAGGTCGGACATGTGGGATGAGAAAATCAGGATATTAGATGGTCAGAAAACCAAGGATAGGATACCAGGCACCTCCGCCCGAGGCGGATCCGCCTTCGGCGGAAAATCCCAAATTCCAAACAATATATTTATTAATTACTGGCGCCAAAAGAGATAAGTCGTTCGGTGTCTTTTCGACCGTGCGCGAAACGCACGATGATCGTATTCTTCGGGAGTGCGGCGCGAATGCGGTCGGCCCACTCGATGAGAATAACATTCTTTGGATCGGTGAGAGTATCGGCGAAGCCGAGGAGCTTCAAGTCGCGCGGCCCGTCGAGACGATAGGCGTCCATGTGAAATAAATTACGGAAGGGACTGCGGCGGAGCGTGGCGCGCCGCACGATGATGAAGGTTGGGCTCTTGACGCTGGTTCTCGCCCCTAGGCCGCGAGAGAAACCCTGCACGAAAGTCGTCTTCCCGGCCCCCAGGGGGCCAGTGAGCGCCACCACGCGCGCGTGGCGGACTAGTCCGGCCTCGCCGACCGCGTGCGCCAGGAGTTCACCCAGTTTTTTCGTCGCCGCCGAAGAAGAGCTCCTGTAACGCATGGTTCTTTTGTACCAGGAATGTCATAAGTCCGGCAAGAAGGAGCGCGATGGCTAATCCGGAGAGAATGGCAGGAAACGCTCCGCCGGGAAGGAAAAGCGGACCGGGAATAGGTTCCGCGCCAATGAGGGCGAGTTTGGTTTCTACGTTTACCGCCCCGGGCGTGGGCGCGGCGAAAACGTACCCGCCCTCGCTCCGGTTTACCCCGTTAGAAGTAGCCCCGCCAGGGTCTTGAGGGCTAGCGCTTTCGTCGCGGGCGGGACTTCTAACGGGGTTAACGCTCTTGCCTTCAGGCGCGTCACCCACAAAGGCCAGAGTGTCCACGGAACGACCGCCGGGATCAAGAAGCGTGAGCGCACCATTTTGGTTTTTAAGGGTGAACTTCGCCGCTTGCCGCGAGACGACAAGATACTCCCCCGCGCCAATGGTCTTCGCTGGCAACGCGACCGACTTGCCGTTTTCGGTCTTCAGGCGCCATCCGGCGAGAGAAGCAGGGACGTCGCCGATATTCCTAAATTCCACCCACTCGCCCGCCGCGTCGGCGCCTTCGGGATTGGGTAGGAATTCGTTGATGACAATCATGCCGGTGGGCTAGTGACTAGTTGCCTAGTCGGGTTAGTATTTTTTTGTCGCGTCTAGTTTCGCGGCTAATCTCTATTCTCTAATTGACTAACTTTCTTGCTACGCCACCTCCGCATTGTAGCAGGCCTCGCAGTACACGATTTCCGGCCGCTCCGGGGCATAGGACGTCTCGAATTCGTTGGGGCAGGGCTTCGCGCCATGGTGGTGGGCAGCGATGTTCTCGTGGGTCTCCCCGTCACACATGCATTGCCGATGCCAAAGCCGGAGAGGGTTCCGTTGGCGGAGTCGTTCGTAATGTCGGCAGTTGGGACATAGTCGGGGCAGGGGTAGGTTCATTCGCCGGTAGAACTGGAGCTCCTCGGGGATGATGCGGAAGGCGGTTGTGCATTGGTCTAGGCAGGCTCCGTTTGTGGCTTGCCATGAACTTGTCGAATGGGCGCAGCCGATGGTTTCCTTGAGGATGCCGTCATCTACGTCCTTGATATGATCCGGGAGGTCTTCGGGGTTCTTCGTGACGGCGTAACTCTTCACATCCGGGTCATTCCAGCGATAGCCCTGCTTTTCCGCCTCATCTTTCGTGAGCGGGAAGTACTCCTGGGCGATGGTTTCGTTGTATGCAAAAGGTGATAGCTCGGGCGGGAAGAACTCGCCGTAGCGGTACTCCCGGCCCTGGGCGTCCATGTAGGGCATCTTGTTCATGTGTTGGATGATCTTCGGGACCAGTTCCTCGTATTCATCTTTCGTGTACTGCTTGTTCAGGATGCAGTATTGCTTGTTTCTTAACCCAAAGCACCCAAACATATTGGAGGAACCATGACACCAATCAACAAAATAGCTGTCACGGGTTAGGTCGAGAAAGGTTGAGAATTTAGTCGCATAGCTCCCGAAACCGCCAGCGACACACTCATACAACAGCTCGCTTTGCGCAGAGCCAGTAAGATCGTATGAGTCCCTTGCTCCAATTATCCGAACTCCGAACTTTAAATTCTCACTCTCATACGCTTCAAATGTGTGTTGCGCGTTTTTTGCGTTCTCGATGTTATCGCCAGAACAAGCCGCGGTTTTCACGAGGTTGCCAAATTTATGAAGTGACGATTTTTTCATTTTGAGAAACTCTTCCTTCAGTCCTTTGAGGGTTCCGTAACTTCCGCAATCAACTCGTTTCATTTCCTGTTCGTATGTTTCTTTTGTGTATTGCTTGTTCCGAATAATAAAGCGACCGTTGCGCATGTTCGAGCTCATAAAGCATTGTTGGCAATTCACGCAGTCAAAAAGAAACGCGGAATTTAAACATTCTCGCGATTTAATAGTGAAGGTCGTGTTGTGATTGTGGTGTCCATCGGAGCTCTCATAAGCAATTTCGCAACTATCAAGGTTGAAGCTGTCGACGCATGCTTTGCTGTCATCGATCGAACGAGAATAATAAACGTCTTCCGATTTTATAATCGAATAGGATAAATACACATTTTTATCGTCGGCAATATAATTTGCATATTCGCTGTTGATGTTATTGTGATAGTGCGCGATGGCAATTTTGGGAACTCGCTCCATAAGCGCACGCCATTGTGCAAAAAATGGAAGCTGCCAATTGTACTCTGCTCCATATTCAAGTGGACTCCACCGATCAGAAAACCAGCAATCACGACAATATGTCGTGAGGGGCTTATCTGGAGAGTATATCGATAGTATTTGCTTGCCACATAAGCCGCACGCGCCTTTATACAAAGCACGCTCGTTCCGATGCAACATTCTTCGCACCATCCGGCATTCCGGGCACCACGTTGGCGGCGGAACTTTGATCTTGTCGTAGAACGCAAAGTCTTCCGGCTCGATAACAAACGCGGTTTTACAATTCTGACAGTTTTTCGTCTCGGTGTTCGTCATTTTCGTCACTACTCTCTATTCTCTAACCATCCAGCTATCTCGCTTACAACATCTCCCCCGGCCGCTTGAGCCCCAAATGATCGTAGGCGGCCTGAAGGGCCACGCGCCCCGAGGGCGTGCGCTGGAGAAATCCCAGAGTCATGAGATATGGCTCGTATATCTCTTCGATCGCGCCGCGTTCTTCGCCGAGCGCCGCCGCGAGTGTGCCCACGCCCACGGGCCCGCCGCCGAACTTCGTGATGATGATTTCAAGAAGGCGCCGGTCCTGCGGCTCGAGACCGCGCGGATCGATTTCGAGAAGTTCGAGGGCGTGCCGCGCCGAGACGGCGTCGATCGCCGAAGCGCCGCTGTGAACCTCGGCGTAATCGCGGGCGCGCTTTAAGAGGCGATTCGCGACGCGCGGCGTGGCCCGCGAGGCCGCCGCGAGAATAGTAATCGCTTCAGAATCGATCGTGACGCCTAAAATCTTTGCCGAACGCGCGATAATGGTCGCGATGTCTCTGGGGGCATAGTAGTCGAGGCGGAAGACGGCGCCGAAGCGCGAGCGCAGGGGTTGCGAGAGCAAGCTCTCGCGCGTCGTGGCGGCCACAAGTGTGAAGGGTGGCAGGTCGAGCGTCAAACTCCGCGCCGCCGGACCCTTGCCGACCATAAGGTGCAACTTGCGGCTCTCCATGGCCGGATAAAGAACTTCTTCAATAAGATGATTGATGCGGTGCGCCTCGTCAATGAAGAGCACCGCGCCGGGTTCGAGGTTGGTAAGGATTGCGGCCAGATCCCCCATCTTCTCGAGCGCCGGCCCCGAGGTCGTCTGAAGCGGGCCGCCGAGTTCGCGGGCCACGAGAACCGCGAGCGTGGTCTTGCCGAGTCCGGCTTGGCCGGAAAAAAGAATGTGGTCCATCGCCGCGGCGCGCTTCTTCGACGCCTCGATGATAATGCGCAGATTTTGCTTCACCTTCTCTTGGCCGATGTACTCATCCCACGAAGTTGGCCGGAGGGCTTGGTCGATGGCGCCATCGTCGGCGGCGCTTATGGGTTCTTTCTTGGTGCTCATGGCGGTAAAAATTCTCTTTTTAGAGTCCCCGGAACGCTTGTTTTTCGGGCCTTTGTTTCGCTTGACAGGATTCTCTTTCTATGCTAGCATGTAGTCCTTAGTTGAGTATGTCGCCCCTAACCTGGGGGTAGGAATGGACTTCAGCCATCTAGGACGGCGTGGCTCCGGCGACGCCCATCCTCAAGGCCATTCTAACCTCTTTTAACCTAGTTAAAAAGAGATCTTCTGCGCGCTGGACAACCTCCGGTGTTCGGCCCCCAGATTAGAGGCGAAATACTCTCCCCGGTACGAAAAACCACCCGCCTGAGGCGGATGGTTTTTCTTTAACTACTTATGCAACCACGGGATCGGCCCGGTCACTTTCTCGACTTCGGAAATATCGGTTTCGCCAATGATGACCTTCAAAACTCCGTCTTCTTGCATTGTTACCATCTCCTGTTTCCCGGCAAGTTTTTTAAGAGAAACTTCGGAAACCTCTTTTAAGATAAGCTCCTCAAGTTCCGGCCCGCCATGGAAAAATTCGAAGATACCGATGCGGCCCTTGTAGCCAAGGTTGCTACACGCCTCGCAGCCCACGGCGCGCATGATCTTCGGATTCTCATACGGCGTGCGATCAACATGCGCCGGTAGACGACCGACAAACTCCGCGAACTTGGCGTTGAGCTTCGGATCCACATCGGCCGGCGCACGACACTTCAGGCAAAACTTTCTAACAAGCCGTTGGGCGATAACGAGCGTCAAGGCCGGCCCGACCGTGGCGGGGCGAACGCCGAGATCGACGAGGCGCGGCACCGCGCCTGCGGCGTCGTTCGTGTGGAGCGTCGAGAAAACCAAGTGGCCTGTTAAGGACGCCTGAAGGGCGATATCGGCCGTCTCCTTGTCGCGAATCTCGCCGATCAGGATGGCGTCCGGGTCTTGGCGCAAAATGGCGCGCAGTCCGCCGGCGAAGGTGTAGCCGACATCCGGATTAACCTGGGTCTGCTCGATGCCGAGAACACGATATTCGATCGGATCCTCGACGGTGATGATTTTCGTCTCGGGGTCGACGATGCGGCGGAGGAAGGCATAGAGGGTGGTGGTTTTGCCGGAGCCCGTCGGGCCGGTGTTCAAGATGAGGCCGTTCGGCTTCGCGAGCTCCGTCTCGACGAGGGCGAGGTTGTCGGGCCGAAGTCCGAGCTTGGGCAAATCGACGAGAATGGATGAGGGGTCGAGGATGCGCATCACGACCGCCTCGCCGAATTCGGACGGAATGATCGAGACGCGAACCTCAATCTCTTTCGCCGAGAGTCCGATTGTGAAGCGGCCATCCTGCGGCTCGCCCCGAACATTTATCTTCAACCCCGAAAGCAGTTTGATGCGCGAAAGGAGGGCGTCGTAATTTTTGAGTGGCAGGGCGGTAAAGACGTCGTGGAGAAGGCCGTCGAGGCGGAGCCGAATGCGGGCCGATTTTTCTTCGGCTTCAAAGTGGATGTCGGAAGCATGGGTGCCGAGCGCGCCCGCGAGAATCACCTCAAAAAGATTGGTGGTCGTTATCTTTTGGAATTCGAGCTTCTCGACTTCCTTGCCAACGAGCTGAAGATTAACAAGGTTCTGAAGCAGCGCCTCGACGCGGCTGATCTCGAACTTACCCGTAATATCCTTCGTCTCCTCGGGCGCGAACTTGTACATCTGCCACACCTGCTCGAGGCCGCTCAAAGAGGTGGTGAAGAGCTTCACGGCATACTTGCGACTCGCCAAATCGTCAACGATCGCTTTTGTTTTCTGCGCGCTCGGGTCGTAGGCCGCGAGCGCCACGTCACGCACCTTGAGTTCTACCGATACCAGGCGCGCATCTTTGGCTGTTGCTTCGGGAACGAGCCGCAGGGCGTCCATGCTGACGGGCGCCTTGCGGAGGTCGATGTACGGCGAGCCCGTGCGCGCGGCCCGCCGGGCGGCGTCGCGCTCTTCGGCGTCGCGACGAATGTCGGCGAGTCGTCTTTGGATCGGCGAAATTCTTTCTTCGGCCATTCTCTTAAGTGTACCCCCGCGCCGATTCTTAGAAAAGTCTTCTTGCGTTTCTGGCGCAGAGCCAGGGGGCCCGGCTTTCGCGCCGGCGTTCCGAGGGATATACTGGTCTTGAAATGGCGGGACATTCTCACTGGGCCGGTATTAAGCGGCAAAAGGACGCGAACGACAAGCATCGCGGCGCGGTTTTCTCAAAACTCCTCGCGGCGATCACGGCCGCGGCGCGCGCCGAGCCGAACCCCGACTTCAACCCGCGCCTCCGCACGGCCGTCCTCGCGGCCCGGGAGGCGATGGTGCCGAACGACAACATTGCTCGCGCCATCGGGCGGGCAAGCGAGCCGGGTGGCGAACCCCTTGAACTGACATTTGAAGCCTATGGCCCGGGCGGCATTGCGATAATAATCGAGGCGATCGGCGACAACCGCAATCGAGTTGTCGCCGAAATAAAAAAGATTTTAAGCGATCATGGCGGCAGGTGGGCGGAGTCCGGTGGTGTGTTCTGGGCTTTCGACTTAGAGATGAGGGATGGACAAAAATTCTGGCGGGCGAAATTTCCCCAAGAGGCGAGTGAAGCGGATACGACGGCGCTTGGCGCGCTTGTCGCGGCCATCAACGACCATGACGACGTCCGGGCGACCTACGTAAACGCCGCGACGGGCGAAAAAATTGACAACGAACGATGATCGTCCTTGGTATCGATCCCGGCACGCGACGCGTCGGTTACGGAATAATCCGGGCGGATGGCAACGCCCTGGGCCTTATCGAGGCCGGACTTCTTAAAACAACCCACCCGGACGAACGCGAGGCGCTCTCCGAAATGAGGACTCACCTCGCGAAGCTTATCGCCCGCCATCGCCCCACAGTACTCGCCATCGAAAAATTGTTCTTTGCCAAGAACCGGGCGACGGCGCTCCGCGTCGCCCAAGCCCGGGGCGTGATCCTTGAGACGGCAATCGGCGCCGGGCTTACCGTCCGCGAGTTCGCGCCGAACGAAGTGAAGCTCGGCATTGCCGGCGACGGACGGGCTGGGAAGCAAGCGATCGCAAAGATGGTGAAGCTCTTCCTTGGTCGGCCAACCCTCTCGCTCATTGACGATGCGAGCGACGCCGTCGCCATCGCCATCCTTGGAGCGAGACACGGCGCGGGGCGCTGACAGCCGCCGTCGGTCTTGGCCTAAAATATCCGGGTTTGATTAATGCACAGCCCACGGGGATTGACAGAGACGAGATGTGCCATATACTTCTTCCCAAATGAGCGTGAATTACGCTTTTAGAACAAACAAAAAGGTCGTATCTTATTAGTTTGGTAGTTGGACATGAACGTACTCGATGATCTTCAGCTCGCGTTCCGCGGTTTGAGCGACGAAGAAGACGATGATAAGACCGGCGAGATTCAAGAAGACACCCTCGACGGAGACGATGACGAGAAGGACGACGATGAGGATTTGGGCAACGAAATGTAGGCTGGGTTCCATTTCGAAATCCGGCAATACCCGCCCCGAGCGCTACTCGGGGCGGGTTTGTTACAATAAACACACAACGCCGTGACACGCTCTCTCCGATGGTTTTTCCGTCGCTTTCGCAGGTTCTTGCCCCAGACGGGATGGGGGTGGCTCCGAGCGATTGTCGTCTTTTTGGTCGCCACGGCCGCGCTTGGCGCGCTCACGCTCTTCTTTATTTTTGAGACCCTACCCACGGTTGATGAGATTAGGAACCGTCAAGTAAGCCAGTCCACAAAGATTTACGATCGGACCGGCGCCGTTCTTCTTTATGAGATTAGCGGCGGAGAAAAACGGACGGTTATCTCGCTCTCCGAGGTCCCCGAATCTTTGAGGGCGGCGACAATCTCCGTCGAGGACGAGAGATTCTATGAGCAGCCCGGATTCGACTGGCGGGCTATTCTTCGGGCGGTTTTGGTCAATCTTCGTCTGCGCGAAGGACGTCTTGGCCAGGGCGGATCGAGCATCACCCAACAGCTGGCCCGAACCGCATTTCTGACCACCGAGCGTTCGTATGTGAGGAAGGTTCGCGAACTCGTTCTCGCCATCCAACTTGACCGTCAATACGCGAAGGATCAAATTCTCGAGCTCTATCTAAACGAGGTTCCCTACGGCCCGACGATCTACGGCGTCGAGTCCGCCAGCCGCGCCTACTTCGGCAAGTCCGCCCAAGAACTCAATATTGCCCAGGCGGCGGTCATCGCCTCGCTTCCCCAAGCGCCAAGTTATTACTCGCCCTGGGGAAGTCATGTGAAAGAACTTTTGAGCCGCCAGCAATTTATTATTAAGAAAATGCGCGACCTCGGGAAGATAACACCCGGGGAGGCGGAGGCGGCGCTCTCCGAGAATCTCGTCTTCCAGCCGCGAGGCGATGGCATTAAGGCCCCGCACTTCGTCGTTGCCGTCCAGGACTACCTGGTGAAGAAGTACGGCGAAGAACTCGTGCGTACGGGCGGGTTTCGGGTGCTTACCACGCTCGATTGGGACCTTCAAGAAACCGCCGAGCGCGTTGTCCGTGAGGGCGCCGAGCGGAACGAGAAGCTTTACGCCGGCACGAATGCGGCGCTTATTGCCCAAGACCCAAGAACCGGCGAGGTTTTGGCGCTTGTCGGCTCTCGCGACTACTTCAATGCCGAGCAAGAGGGTAACTTCAACGTTGCCACCCAGGGATTGCGCCAGCCGGGTTCGGCGCTAAAGCCGTTCGCTTATCTGGCCGCCTTCCAAAAAGGATTCCTTCCGGAAACGGTTCTTTTTGACGTGCCGACGGAGTTTGTGCCGAATAACGACGCCTGTCCCATCATCCCCAACTTCAACGAGGACAACCCCGTCTGTTTTCATCCTCAAAATTTTGATCACGAATTTCGCGGGCCCGTCAGCATGCGCGACGCTCTCGCACAATCTATAAACATTCCGGCGGTAAAGACGCTATATCTGGCCAGCCCGGACAACGTCATCGGCCTTCTCTCTGGTTTTGGCGTCTCAACATTAAACGATCCGCGCCGTTACGGTCTGTCGCTTGTTTTGGGCGGCGGCGAAGTGCGCCTCAATGAACTTGTCGGCGCCTATGGGGTTCTTGCCCAAGAGGGCGTCCGGCGCGACCAGGCCCTTGTTCTCACAATAAAAGATAGCCAGGGCCGGGTCTTGGAGCGGTTGGAGGCGGAGGGCGAGAATGTCGCCGACTCCCAACTGGTTCGGCAGATCAACGATATTCTCTCCGACACCGATGCTCGCTCGGGTCTTTTTGGCAACAGCCTAAACCTTACCGTCTTTCCGGGACACGAGGTAGCTCTTAAAACCGGGACGAGCAACGACTATCGCGACGCCTGGGCCCTTGGCTACACGCCGTCGCTTGTTGTGGGCGTATGGGCGGGAAACAATAATAATAAGCCCATGCACCGCCAGGGTTCGAGTATTCTTGCCGCCGTACCCATCTGGCACGACTTTATGGCCGAGGCCCTAAAATCACAACCAAGCGCAACGTTCACGAGGCCGGACCCGGCGACCGCCGCCAAGCCGGTTTTGGGCGGTGAATATGTCGTGAACGGACAGATCCACTCGATACTATACTACGTCGATCGCGATAATCCGACCGGCGACCCGCCCAGCGACCCATCGCTCGACCCCCAGTTTAATAATTGGGAGCTTCCGATTATTTTGTGGGCGGCCGTAAATGCGCCTGGCGCCGGATTCGGCGGCACAACGATCGGTGATCCGGCGGCGCCTCGTATTGTTATTATCTCACCAACTTCCGGTGCTTTTATTACCGACCGAGTCGTGGTTTCCGCCAGGATAAGCGCCGCCTCCCAACCGGCCCGTATTTCTGTTTTTTGGAACGGAACGCTGGTTCAACAAACCACCGAAGGCCTAACAAACCCCGCCCCCATTTTCTTTGATTTCGCCCCGCAGAATCCGGCCCCGCAAAACATTCTTGAAATCGAAGCGGCGACCGCCGACGGTAAAACCGCGCGCCAGGGCGTGATCGTTTACCGCTAAATTACCCGGGGGTTGGAGTTTGGTGTTTGGGGTTTTAGGTCTTCAGGATCGGCATGAGTATGTAGAAATACGAGGCTTCCCCCGGCGTCCGAAGGATGGCCGGCTTATTATCGTCGTTTAGGCCGATAAACACCTGGTCTCCGGAGAGGGCCCGCAGGCCATCGCCCAAATATCGCCAATTGAAGGCGATGTCCTTCACCGCTCCTTTTGCGGCCCCCGGAAGAATATAGGTGTTTGTTCCGGTCGCTTGATCGGCCGAGGAAATTTCCACGCTTTTCTGATTTTCCGATATTTTCATCCTCACCTCGCTTACCCGGCTTGAAAAAACACCAACGAGCTTCAGCGCTCCCAGAAGCTCTTCTCGATTGATGGTGATCTCGGCCGCGAACTCTTTTGGAATGAGGTATTCGTAGTCCGGAAAAGCGCCGTCGATGAGGCGGGAGATAATGGCGGTCCGCTCGGTTGTGACGGCAATCTGGGTGGCGTCGTGGGTAATGGCGACTTCGTCGCCGTCACGAACGACCCGGATGATCTCTTGGGCGGTTTTAAGGGGAAGGAGTATTTTAAATGGTTCGGTGTGATTTGTGTTGAGGTGGTTTTTGGAAATTATTTTTTGGGAAAGCCGAAAGCTGTCGGTTGCGGCCAGCTTGAGGTGATCAAGCGAGAAAGAGAGAAAAACGCTTGAGAGCTCCGGCCGAAGCTCTGAAAATTGAGCGCTGGCGGTGGTTTGGGTGAGCGCCTCCCTAAGAACTCCCCCGCCAAGGGTAAGGTGTTTTGGGGTGTTTTTGATTTTTGGAATGATGGGGAATTCGTCGGCGGTAATGGTTTGGAGGTCGGCGGTGTAGTTGTCGGTTTTTATTTCCAGGGCGTTGTTTTTTGTTTCAATGTTTAGGCGCTCGCTTTGAAGATTGGTAATAACGTCTCCGAGAAGCGCGATGGGGGCCGTCGTTCTTCCCGCCTCGATTACCTTCCCAGGAATGGTGGTGGTGATCGCGATCTCCAGGTTGGTGGCGGTGAGACGAATTGCGTTTTCGGCCGCTTCGATAAGGGCGTTTTTTAAAATTGGCAGCGTTTGGTTTTCTCCGGCGGCCCTCATAATCGCGCTAATCCCCTCTTTTAGATTGCTCTTAATAATAATTATTTTCATAAATGGAATTATTGTTGCGATTTATAGTTGATGGGGTGCGATTGGTGCATAACTTGTTTTTCAAACACCAAGGAACGGCCACGCTTGTTTTTTGTTCGGCAGCCGAGCGGTGTTGGTGGGGATTAGTTCTTATAAACCAACTCCTTAATCATGGTTAGTTTTTGGTTTAAGGAGTGGTTCTTGTTAATCTCCTGATTAATCTTTTCAACCGCATGTATCGCCGTGGTGTGGTCCCTGCCCAGCTTCTCCCCAATATACGGGTACGACATCTCCAAGATATCCCGAAGAAGAAACATGGCTATTTGCCGAGGCAGAACCACCTCTTTTTTCCGGCCCCGGGAAATAAGGTCGGGAACGCCAATATTAAAGAACTCCGCCACCGCCCCCAGAATTTGGTCGTCGTTCACGCGTTTTGAAAATCCCTGGACGGATTTCTCGATGATTTCTTCGGCGGCCTTGTCGGTAATATCCGCCTTTTTTACATCCTGATAGAAAAGTATTTTATTCAACACCCCCTCTAGTTCGCGAATGTTTTTTTTCACCCTGCGCGCGATCATGTCGATAATCACATCCGACAAGCCGCGATTCATCTCTTGGAGCTTGTTTTTTACGATTGCGACGCGAGTCTCGTATTCCGGGTATCCAATGTCGGCGATGAGGCCTCCCTCAAAACGAGAGCGAAGCCGCTCTTCGAGGGTGGGAATGGATTGCGGCGGACGATCGGAAGAGATGATTATTTGCTTGTTGTTTTCATAGAGAGCGTTAAAGGTGTGGAAAAACTCCTCTTCGGTCTTTTCCTTGCCGCCGATAAATTGAATATCGTCGATAATAAGGACGTCAACATCGCGGTAGCGATGCTTAATATCATCCATTCTCTTGTTGCGGATCGCCCACACCACGTCGCTGGTGAACTTTTCCGAAGAGACGTAGCGCGGTCGAATCCGCCCCTTGTGGACGCTCTTTATTTCGTTGCCGATCATTTGAATAAGGTGGGTCTTCCCCAGACCAACGCCGCCATAAACAAAGAACGGGTTATATTTTGTGCCCGGATCCTGGATGATGGCCGAGGCGGCGCTGTGAGCGAGCTCGTTGGACGGACCAACAACGAAGCTTTTCTCCGAATAGCGCGGGTTGAGATTTGTTTCCGGGTCAATCCTAAACTCGAGACTCATCGGGTTCTCGATACGCTCCCCATCTTCGCCCCCCAAAATTTTCTTTGTGGCGCCAGGAGAGCCGGAGGCCTGGTGATCAACAAGGAACTCCAGTTTTTTTGTTGAGCTGTCAAAGTTTCTCACTATCCCCAAGAGGGTTTTTTGATATTTGTTCTCCACCCACTCTTTGGCAAAATTATTAGGAAGGGCAACATAGAGAGCCCCATCCCTTTTATCTACGAGGCGGCTACTCTTGAGCCAGGTGGCAAAGTTTGCTCGAGACAGTTGTGCCTCCATCTCGCCCAGCGTTGCGTGCCAAAGTTGTTCCAAGTCCATCGAGGTCATTTTAGTCGCTATTTCCCATCCGTCAAAGGCGGCGCGGGGAGCGTCCCTGGGGACTACTTGTTAATAACTTTTTTCGGAGCACCCAAACCGGCCGAAGCGCCGTTTTTTATTGCCCACCATCAATCGCCTCGGGCGGGATCGCTTTGGGCGAATTCAGCCGCGCTTCACGGCCAGATGATGTTGTGCTAGTATACCCCGTGAGATAATGCGAAGCTAGCGGAGAAACGCCAGAGATACTCAAAACCACCCCCGCCCACACAACACCCAAAGAAGACACGACTTATCTCGTGGGGTATACGAAAAATGTCCCAGACCTATCAACCAAAAAAGCGGAAGCGCCAAAAAACCCACGGGTTCCGGGCTCGTCAGCAAACTCCCGGTGGGAGGAGTGTTATTGCCCGAAGGCGGACGAAGGGCAGAAAGCGCCTTTCCGTCTAGTTCTTCGCGTATGTTGCCGAAAGTTCGGCGCCTTCGATCAGCGGACATCCCTATTGTTGCCGGACGACGAGTTGTTGTTGGGTTTCTTTCGGCAAAAACATCCCCAAACACAAAATCACTGAATCGCTACGCGGTAATTATTGGTTCGGCTGGGCGTACCGCGGTAGTTCGGCATCGCATAAAAAGAATTGTTTGGGCCGCTATCGATAGTTGGCCGAATACCGGTCGGGACGTTATTATATTCTTTGCGCCCCGTCCCCCCACCCCAACCGCCGCTGATATTAGGGCGGCGCTTGCCGAACTGGAAAAATCACTACACTGACACACTAATGGGTTATTTATACAACGAAATCCTTCATAGACCACTTCTTAATGGTCTTGTTTTTTTATATAACACGGTTGCTTTTCACGATCTTGGCCTCGCCATCGTCATCCTCACCATTCTCATCCGAATCGTTCTCTTCCCCCTATTCCAAAAAAGCGCCCATTATCAGACAAAAATGCAGCGCCTCCAGCCGGAGCTCTCGCGCATTAACAAGACCCACGCCGACAACAAAGAGCGCCAACTTGAGGCAACCATGGCCCTTTATCGCGAACACGGCCTAAACCCGTTTTCCGGAATATTCTTATTGCTTGTCCAACTACCCATCCTTATTGCGCTCTACCAGATATTCCTCAACAGCTTGACAGCCGAGTCCCTGAACGGCCTCTACGCTTTCGTCGCCAGGCCAGAAACATTGAACGCCACCCTTTTTGGCTTGATAAATCTAACGAAGTCGAGTATGGTGATGGTGGTTTTGGCGGCGTTGGCGCAATTCGCGCAGGGCCGCCTGGCCCTTCCTGCCCGGGCGTCCGGGAGTGGAGAGTCGTCAGCGGAGCGAATGGCCCGTCGAATGGTCTTCCTCGCGCCAATACTTACCATCGTCTTCTTGGGGACCCTGCCCTCCGCCGTAGGCCTTTATTGGACGGTGACTTCCGTGTTTGGAGTCGTCCAGCAGTTTTTCATTAATCGACAAATTACTCATGGAAAGCCGGGAAACATTCATTAAGGAGCTTATTCGGCGCCTTGGATTCACCGATTACGCCCTTGATATTGACGCGGAGCACCACCACGGAACACTCTTCATTCATAGCGACCCGGGACTTATTAAGGAAAATCTGCCCATTATCGTAGAGAGCATCAACTACCTCCTCCAGCTTGTCGCGCGCAAAGGGAACGAACAGCCGATCTTTCTCGATGTTAATAACTATCGGAAAGAGCGGGAAAACCTTATTGTTGAGCTTGCCCGGGCGACGGCGCGGAAGGCGGTCGCGACGAAAAGCGAGATTCCCCTCCCGGTCATGAACTCTTACGAACGCCGCCTGGCCCACCTGGAGCTCGCCTCACACCCCGATGTGCGCACCGAGAGCGTCGGCAAGGCCCGCGGCCGCTACGTGGTCATAAAGCCCATTTTAGAGGAATAGGGGGCATTTTGCGCCGCATTAATAGATTCGCCCCCCCCTATCGAAGGGAAATTCCGTAAAGCTTGTGATCAAACCGATTAATAAAGAATAGCCGGCTGTTCGCTATGCTTAATTTTTCCGCGTCGAGCCCGTATTCGCTTTGAACGAATACCGGCGAAACATCGCCGGTCGTGGCGTCGATCTTATAAAAGTCATCGAGTGCGTAAATAGCGCGTTTCTGATAGGTATCGGGCAATGGGAAAACAGCGAAGCGATCATAATTTTTCGGGAATCCACAAATAAAATAGGGAGCAGATGTTAGTGTTGTTTTTGTAGACGTTGCCGAAGTCGAAGCATTTTTTGTTTCGGCGGCAAACGCGCACTTTTCCGGGAAAGAGGTGATGGCGAGGTTTGTGCGAGTGTCGAGGCCGGTGATAAGCGACAGCCGTCCGCCCCGGCCGCCGGGATCAGCCGAAAAAACAAGGCCATGATCGCTTACCGGAGACCAGAGAACATCAAGGCCGAGTTCTTCTTCAAGAACCAAAGCGAGCTCGCCGGTTTTTATTTTAAAAACCCAGACCGACGAGAGAAGCGAGGCCGCGCCCTTTTCGGCGAGAAAGATCCGCTCGGGGTTTGGCCAGGAGATATCAAGGTCCTGCTGGTGCAGCCGCGTCAAAACCTTCGGCAAGGCCTTCGGATTGCCGAGGTCGAGAGTCGATAAACCGCTCGCCGCCGTCTCGCTCGTGGAGAAGAAGACGATGCGAAGATCACTTGGCGACCAGGTCGCCCTCCTTGTGTTCTCCGGAAGAGGGCGCCAGGTTTTTTTGTCGATATCGAAAACACTATATTGCGGCGCGCGCGCGTCGCCGAAAGAAACAAGAACCAGACGCCCGTCAAAAGAAAAATCAGCGCTGATGATGTTTGAAATAGGCGCCGAACTGATGACGGTCTGCGCTCCGTCGGCGATGCGGACAACCCGCCCGCCGGTTTCTACCGCCGTGATCGTGTTTTGAGGGCCGACGAAAAAGCCGACGACCTCGTTCTCGGCCACCACGCCGAACTGTTGGCTGATCGTCGAAGTGGCGCCTCCCGCCGCGGGAGCTTGATATATGGGCGCGGTCGGCAGCCCAAAGGGCGACGCGGCGGATTCCTGGGGTGCGGCGGGCGCCTGGTTGTTTCCGGCTCGAAGAAAATAGCCGGCGCCGACGACCGCGCCGAAAACAACGAGAACTCCG
>ERZ1292623.982-Hain-H51-01um-R1-982-length-28517-cov-6_pt1 | contig 28517 bp, 65 predicted proteins | sample MGYA00564398_ERZ1292623 | MGnify/ENA primary metagenome ERZ1292623 (study PRJEB36523, sample SAMEA6512633) | groundwater metagenome | collected 2019-01-07 | study: AquaDiva: Metagenomics assemblies of 32 groundwater samples | reverse complement strand
CCTGTAGAGGTGGGCCCTGGAGAGGTTGGCCCTGTAGAGGTAGGCCCTGGAGAGGTTGGCCCTGTAGAGGTAGGCCCTGGGGAGAAACACATTCGGAAGCAACCCCTCTTCACGCAACCACACAACCGCACTTATAGCATCCCGAGCCAGCCACAGTTGAGCCAGCGGCGACAATACAAAGTGGAGTCTTTCGGGATCACGACGGGACATGCCGCCCCGCCGCACCAGGGGAGCCTTGTCGTCACCTCGCAGGGCGCAGATTTCGTCGAAGACCTTGAGCCAATCTTTACAAGCCATACGGGCCACGAGATCAGAACGCTTGAGGGTGACGGAGACGCAACCAACTTGAGAGGTGTTCATACCGGGGGCCGTTGCATTACCCATGCCAAGCGTATCAACGCACAACCTGTACACCAAGTGCCAACCCTGCACTACAGACTGTGCCGAACCTGCGCACCACATAGCCAAACACCTTGGCATGACGTGTGCAGTGCTCTAGGGCATGAACAGCACCGCTCAGGACATCATCACATTCGCCGACGCCCGCACCCTCCTGGGGGAGGTACTGGAGGACGACACATGCCTACGGGAGTACCATGACGCCCGGCAGGAGGAGTGCATCGCCGCAATGGACGCTCATGCGGGCGACAACCCCCTCCCGGAGTGGCTGTGAACAACCTACCCGCTATTGACACCACGTTACTGTATAGCGACGACTTTTGTCGTCTATGCGGCAAGCGCCGGGACCAACCACACCGAGACACCTGCCCGGGACGCTTCGTAGAGAATGCCCGCTGGTTGGTGGGCTACCATACATGTGGTTGCACTAACCACACCTACAGTGCCTACTCCCTAGAAGAGGCAGTTCGTTGTATCGCAATAGACACCCGCGATAAAGGCGCTATCACCATCGACTTCGTAGCCGTTATCCCATCAGGATGGTGGACCAACACAGTTCACGCGGCTGTCAACGAGGAACACGTCGAGGCGAAGGCGCGGCAAAAGACACAGAACAAAATCGTAGCCCGTTTGGACCTGGAACTGGCCGAGGGCCTTATCACGAAGAAGGGCTACGACAAACAACTTGAGGCGTTGAAGTGACGCCAGGTATGCGGCAACGGCTGGAGCAGGCGGAACAGGCCGGTATCTCCCCACTACGGCACGCCCACGACCTCGGGTTTGGGCTTCAACACCTGGCAGCCTACACCACCAAGATCCACGTCATCCATATTGGGGCCGTAAGTACGCTTTGTGTATGGGCTGAGGGTGTTCCGGCATCCCTAGCGGGAGTATGTCGGGCGCGTGGGTGGCGGTGCCCGGTGTCTAGGGTATGGGCCTATACCCTGGCACAACCCGTGCAGAAGGTAGGTCCATGACACTACCCACGATCAACATGGCACTTCTCAGGCGCGGCAACGGGGAATGTAGGCTGTGCAGCGTAGACAACCTGTCTGTGACAGACGAGTGCCTACCGGACTGCCCCACACGGTTCCTGGAGGGCTCCCAGTGGGTGGCCCACTACACCGTCGATCGAAACCCGACACGCCACCGGGAAAGCCGTTGTTCCACTCTGGAGGCCCTTGCGGCCGAGGTGACCGAGGTGGCCTATGGGTGGGGCTATCTGTCCGTAGACAGCGTTGCCATAGATCCTGCGTGCTCGTTAGAGAGTGTGTTGGAGGACGTTGTCAAGGACCGTTTCGATGAGATCCATGTTCGCAAGGCTAACGAGGCGGAGGCTATCCGGCTTGCGTCCATCGAAGCGCACATGCTGCGTGCCAGGACCAAAGCCATCGCAGACCTGGAGGTCCTACGGCCGGACCTCACACCGGAAGCCTACGAGCGTCGTAAGGCCGCTATCCTGGCCGTGGGTGATCTATGAGCAACCTAAAGGCCACCGATGTCCTAGAGGCCGTCCTGGAGGCCCGTAAGACCATCGACCTGTACGAGCGGGTCTTCCGGTGTACCTATGGTGTGCCGCCTCCCACGGAGCCCCATCACGACCCACAACAGTCCGTACTGGCCGGACTGAATGCAGCCCTGGAATACACCCAAGTAGCCCACGAGTACCTCGAAGACTTTTGGAGGAAACACGGCCCCTACAGTAGCCCCAAGGGGTTCACCACCCCAGAGGGCGCCCGGCTGTTGGTGGCAGTGCAGGACTACTTCGGATTCGACGACAGCGAGTGACTGCCTAGGTTGCCCCGAGGCCGAACTCTGGCACTTCCGGTGCAGATACTTGCCTCACCCATCTTTGGCCTCGACCCATACGGAGTTATTCCGGTGGGTTCGTCCAACCAACCAGTACAGATACGATAATCCGGTGGGTCTATGGCCGTGTAGGGCTTTGGAAAGTTTCCTGCCTTTCCATGTGGTATTGGTGCCACACCTACTATGGGCGCAGTATTCCATTCAGCGGGGGGCTTTCAGCAGCCCCCCGGACCCCCTGCATTGATGTCGGTCTTCGTCGGCTTCGCTGCGGCTTCGCTACGCTCGCCTTGCGTCGCCTCCTCGCCCTCCATCGTAGTCACCCTTGTCTTGCTCTGTGCGGAAGCCTTACGGGCCACCCAGGCCCGTTCTAGGGCCATGTTGGCAGGGTAGAGGCAACCGGATGTTCAGACCCTGGTCGTCAATCCCTTAGAGCGTTGGGCTTACGGAGGGTTACTTCCCCGTCCTCGTCGGTTCGCTTCGCTCTCCGACTCGGACACCCCAAGAGGGGTATGGGGGTAAAAAATCTTCGTGTCAAGTAATTTGGCCGCAGTGCGTATGACGCACGTCATACCGGCGCGCAGGTTACCCACGAAACATAGCGTTACCGACCAGTACAGATAGGGCAGTCCAGACCAGTACAGATGCAAGTGCCCGATTGCACCTGGCTATTATGGTTCATAGGCGCACCATACCGGCAGTACACAGGTACAGATACGGCGCATCGACCCGTACAGATACCCCCGGTGGCCCTATGCGGACGGGCTGTTCTGCGTGTTCTGTGCTGCCTTTAGTTCGACCCAGGCGTCTTGTAGGGCCTCGCGCGCCTCCATGATGTCGTGGCCGTCCAGGGCGCTTTCCACCCTGTCTAGCGCCCCTAGGGTGTTTGCGAGGGTCTCACCATACCCGGATTGCACCTTTCGTAAGGTGGTGAGTGCCTTTTCGATGCTCAGGAATGTGTCCATCGGGTTGCTGTACCCAAGGTCCACCAGAGCCCGCTCCAAGACCGCAATGGCACCCGCGATGGTGTTGGGTGTTTGGGCCGTCATCGCCGGTACTTCCGGTACTTCTGCATGTCTCGTGCTATGCTTCTGACAACCTGCGCGTCCAGGATCTCGTCGCGGGTAGTGGGGAAAGCCCCGCATAGGGCATCCTCTTCCGTAAGATGGTCGGACTGTACGCTCCCATCAGCTTCGTCGCGGAGGGCCTCCAGCATCGCGTAGAGTACGACAGCACGGCCTTCGTCCCTCAGAAGACCCTCAGACATGGCAATGTCTAGGGCATCCATAACGATGAGGATATCGGTCTGCGTTAGGGCGATGGTCTTGGTGGGCTCGCTCTTGGACCTACCACCTGTCGGTGGGTGAGTAGTCGGGGTCTTCGTACCCTCGCGCGTCGCCGAACTGCGCCTTCAACTTGGCCTGTTCCTCCCGTAGGATAGACCAGTTGTAGCCTGTGCCAGGGCGCTCTTCGACCGAGATGAACCATGTAGGCTTCCCGGCGCTCATGTCCACGGTAACCTTGGCCACCCGACATAGGCCGCCGTGGAAGTCGTCCTCGCCGTGGCTGATGTAGGCTGAGGTGCGGACGTAGATGTCATCCCCCACCTTGGGCGGAGGGCCGCCGACAACGGACTCGACGGGAATCTTACTGCCCAGGTATTTGACGGTGTTGCTCATGCCTCAACACCTAGCATACGGCGTGCCAAGCCCTGTTGCGCGAGTTCGGCACTCCTGGGCCTCTGCCACACCGGATAGTGTAGTTTTGGCGCAAGACAGGTTGGCACAGGCGCTGCATTACTCCATGGCATGAGTACCCACCACACATTAGTCCTTCGGCAGTTCACCGTGACAGTGGCTTGCTCCGCGCGAGACGCAAGCGGTGTCGACTACCAGGAGATGCTTCGCGCTCTGGAGGATAGGTTCTGCGAGTGTTGCTCCGACCCCATGGCGATTACCGTATCGCTGTCGAACACCGTCACCGTTACCCATCCGGCTGTCATCGAGGGGATGATTACAGCCACCATCGCTGGGGTAGACGCGCGCAGGGCGAAGGAAATGCTGGCCTTCTATACGGACACCGAGGAGTCAGAGTGAGTCGCCCACTAGTTCGCATTCGCTACCACGTCACGGTGTTGGTAGACCCGGAATTGAGGGGTGATCCCCGGTTCCATGGCACCTGTATCGCGACCACCCTCTACGACGCGCTCCCCTGTCGTGGTGTACAGGCCGAGCGTATGGGGTGCGTAGCCCTGACGGACGACGCGGAGAAGGCGGCTGCACTACAGGCCGCCAACGTAACTGATGAAGCCACCCTGGCCATGTACCTCGACCCTCGATGGAACACCTACCCATGATCCACTGGCTCAACCCCGCCGAGAAGACCACGCACACCGATCCGGCACCCTACCTGTCGTTCCTTCTGGCAGAGGGCCAGTCCATTCCAGACCGTAAGGCGTTCACTGCGGCTGTAGTGGCTCATAAGGACTTGTGGGTGTGGGTGGACCCCTACGAGGACAAGATCCACGGGAAGCGTGTCATCAGTTTCGCTGCAACGAGGCAGCGTGCCCTCGTGGATTACCACAAAGAATGGCTAGGAGTGCCACAAGGAGGACAGCCATGAAGCACCCGGACCCCATCGGCGACCGCATGAAGGGCTACGAAGCCGCTATGGAGCGCACCCTCGACCACGCCCTGCCAATCATAGTCCGGCTGGATGGGCGGGCGTGGTCGTCTTGGACAGGCAGGTGTTGCGAGAAGCCCTACGACCCTCGTCTCCACGCACTTATGGCCGCCACCACCAAGGCGCTATGCCAGGAGACAGGCGCGCATTATGGGTACACACAGTCCGACGAGATCACACTCGTACTCCATACGGTCGGTGTGTCACAGCCGCTCTTCGGGGCCAGGGTGCAGAAGCTCACAAGCCTACTGGCCTCCTGGGCTACGGCCTACTTCACCGCCCACCTGCCGGAAACCGGCATTGTGGCCCCCAAGCCTGCCACCTTCGACTGTCGTGTGTTCAATGTACCAACCATGGAGGAGGCCGTAGAGGCGGTCCTATGGCGGGAGGCGGATGCCCAGCGAAACTCCACTCTGGGACGTGGGCAGGAGTTCCTGTCGGCCGCGCAACTGCATGGAATGACAGCCAGGGAGGTCCGTGGGTGGCTTTTGTCACACAACAAAGCGTGGGAATACCTACCGGTGGAGCGACGGTATGGGGCGGCATTCCATAGGCGACGTAGTGTGCGACCGTTCACGACCGAGGAGTTGGAGGCCCTTCCGCCCAAGCACAACGCCCGAAGCAACCCGGCCCTTCTGGTAGAGCGGCAGGACTACTTGCCTGTGGCTCTGCCTTTGCGAGAACACGACAACCCTACTGGGACTGTGTTCCTGTGAGTGCCGTCGTAGTCCCCGTGGGCTGGTGTCTTATGGGGCTCTACATGGGTACACATGCTAATAACTACCTGCAAAAAGCCGCGGCGATACTTGGCGACAATTTCACCAGGGTTATTGAGGTGGATGGATTACTTCAGTACATGGCGCCTGCTTGGGTGTGGCATACGCTGGCAGAGTGGCGTGTCGCATACTCCAACGCACCCTTATACCAAAACGAGGAGTACATCCCCGCAGCCGAGTGGTTTATGGGCTTGGACCACACCGCCGTAAAGGCAGTCTACGACCTGGGTGGCCCAACGGCTGTAATCGTCCTTGTGCGGAACATGCTCCAGGCACCTTCACAGGGATCTACATAGGCCATGGTGACAACATACCCACTCACAGACATGTTTTGTCTTGGCTCAGCTACGACGATACCCAACATATTTACGGAAGTAGCCGAAATACTCCCGCAGGGTATGATGATAGTTGCAGTAGCGCAGCCGGAAAGAATCTACTATGTACCTGCCTGGGTTGGGTACACGTTATGGGTGTGGCGTATTCTACTGGGCACCAATAACAATGCTAGTGACTACCTCGGTGCGGCCAAGTGGTTCATGGGCCACGATCACGAGGCCATCAAGGCAACCTACGCCATGGGCGGCCGAGAGGGTGGGGACGCCCTAGTGAGGAGTCTCCTCCAACCACCAGAGAAGCCATAGTACAGCCAGGATAATCCCCCAGGCCCAAGCCGGTGACAACCGTAGGGCGTAGGCTAGTTTCAGCCCAAGTGTGGCCCCTACAGCACCTGCCACCACGCACAGCCCTAGGATGCCCCACAGCGGGAGAGTGGCCGGTTGGGTGTTGGGTTGGTCGTCCACGATATGCGACGCCCCTTATGACCCCTCTGCGGCGGTTCGGCGGCCCATGTGGATCATGTGGGCTACGGCGACAAGGCTGGCTCTGGCCGAGGGGATGTCACCTGGGTAGATGGGGCCACTAGGGCTGCACCACCACCCTGCCATCCCCATGGCGAGCCATAGTGCCACTGTGGGCTCTGGTAGTGCCTCCCATGGGTGGAAGACCGACAGGAACCCGGTGGTGGTCGTAGGCGCATCCATAGGGTCGTCTGATGGGTAGGACATGGGTGCCTAGTCAGTATCCCTCACCGGGAGGAGAACGCCCACCTGCACCCCTGGAGGATCAGGAACACCGGATACGACCCGATGGCCGCTGCGACGCCCACTAAGAGCCCGATTGCACCCCAACAGAGTGTGCGTGTGGACACCCGGAAGTCCATGAATACCGCAATCAGTATAAAGCCCGCGGGTAGTGCAGCAAGTGCGCCCACGAGGTGCATGGTGTCCAGGGTGGCTTGGGAGGGGTTCATGGCCGGTCTACTCCTCGTCGCTCTCGGTCTGTTCGCATCGCGCCTTGGCTAGGGCGACAGCGCCCCTAAGGGCTTTCCAGGCCGCCCATTGCGTCGCTGTGTCCGCGTTTGACTGTCCGCGCGCTGTGTCCCGCTCCATGGCAGCCCAGGTGAACAGATCAGCCCGTTTTGGCCCACTTCGTAGGTCTTCGACGCACTCAAGCCGCCATTCCCGGTCTTGTGGCCGGAAGGCCCCGGCTCCTGTACCGCCATCGTCGGGTACAGCGTGGGTATCGTAGGCGTCCCGTAAGGCGTCTAGGGCAATCGTGCGGTTCATAGGGCCAGTATTCTTGCCAGTTGGTCGTCAGTGCCAGCCTTGAGGTGGTGGAAGAAGTCCCGAAGAAGGTGGGCGCGTTCGGTCTCATGCAGATTGCCCCATGCCTTACGCAGTTCGGCCTCGGCTTCCGGTATGTCTACGGCGTACCCCCGGATGGCATAGGCGCTGAGTGCCGACCAAATGCCGAATGCCTTGAGGAACGCGCCCAGTCGCGCAAGATTGGCAGTGTACTCGTTCATTAGGCACTCCTACGGTTGGAGAAGAGAAGGGCCGAACAACCGGCTACGAACAGGGCCATTACGGCCGCGTTTGCGTAGAACTCCATCAAGGCCGCCAACGTAAGAATCTTGCCGGGATAAAGACCACCAGGATACAGAGCACCACTGGCAAACCTGGGTGCGTTTCCAAGGCCCACATATCGGCCACGAAGACCATAGCGGTAATGGCCTCGGACCATGCCGCCCGTTTGGTTTCGGCCCGAAAGGCGTCTACGAGACACCATACGGCGAGGGCGAAGCACATGACGAACACGAAGGGGTGTTGTTCCATGGTGGTCTACTTGTTCCCCAAGGCGTCCCACAGGATGCCACACAGGATGCAGCACGCGGCTACGGCTGCCGCCAAGAAGCCCACGGGATAGTGGGCGGCGGTGCGCGCGGCTACCACGAGGACAGCCGCGCAGAGGGCAACGATGACCACATGGGTGCGGCGGGATGTTACGGTGATCTCGGCTATCGTGAGAGCAACAACAGGTACACAGGTACCGAGGACAATTCCTACGATACCGTGCAGAACGTGAAACAGAAGCGTTGATTGATCCATGCCGGGTGTTACTGCACTCCCCATGCCAGGGTAGGTTGTGCCAAAGCCGCACAAGTAGCCCGTGTGGCACCCACCGGGCTGGCCTTGAAGTGCCAAGTCTGCACAACAAGCGTTGGCACGACCCTCGCAATGTACCCCGGCATGAACCCTCAAGCACTCGCCTCAGCCCGCCTCGCCGACAGCGCAAATTGGCGCGCTCCCACCCCTGAGGAAACCAAGGTAGCCACCCTTGCCCGGACCCTGCGCTTCGGGGTGGAGTTGGAGGTTGTCGGTATCGACGAACGTGCCATCGCGAAGGCCGCCGCAAAGGCGCTCAACTACAGCGAGCCGGAAACCTACAACGGCGGGTATCCCGTCTACGACAGCCAGCGTAGGTGCTGGGAAGTGGTGTCCGATGGCAGTCTCTCAGACCCCAGCGGGGAACTCGTGACGCCTCCCTTGACGTATGCGGACATCCCCCTACTCCAGGAGGTCGCACGGGCCATTCACAAGGCAGGTGGCCGGGTGTCCTACAGGTGCGGAATGCACGTACATGTGGACGCAGGCGACCTCACGGTGGCCGGTCTCGTGAATCTGTGCGAGATGGTGCGCTTCTACGAGCGTACATTCCCGGATGTTCTCGGGGTGCAGGACAGGCGTGTCGACAGGTATTGCCGCCCCGTGAAGTGGGAATGCACCAACGCCCTCTTTTTTCACGGCGAAACGGGCGAGTGGGACAACATCGCGAACAGCGACGAGGACGCCCGACAGGAGTTCTACATCGCCTTCCATGACTACGATATGTCCTCGTGTAGGGCGGAAAGGTACTCGGAAAACCGCTACTGCGACGCCCGCTATCACGGTCTGAACGTCCATTCGGTGTTTCACCGTGGCACCACGGAGTTCCGGTGGTTTGAGGGTACCCTCCACGGCGGCGAGATTCGGGCCAACGTGCTGTTGTGCCTTGGAATGGCCGCGGCGGCGCGTCTCATGCCGAACCCTACCCGCGCACCCCAGGAGACCCTCCCGGAGGTTCGCTGCACCGTGACGGCCGTCCTTCGTCTCCTGTCGCAATGTGGCATGGTGGGCGAGGAGTTCACCAACCCCAGGTTGCACATTCTGCGGCGTATCCGGCCCTCAGCCCAGGCCGCCCTTGACGACCAGGGACGGGCGTGCACCGCCCCGGTGACACCCACACCCGCCCAGGCCCGGGTAGCGCCCGCACGGGCGCCTGTAGCCCCGGCGACGGGCTACAGCATGACGCCCCCGCATTCGCGCACGGTGCCCGCGTTGGCCCCATCCCCTTACTCCTTCTTATCGTCGCACCCACATCAACCCACAACCAACTGGCTTTAGTGCTGCAAGGAACCCTGGCATGACGCAATTCGATTCCACGACCCAACCCGACGACATCGCAACCCTAGTACAGGCCGAATCGGTCCTGGTCTTCTCCTACGGGTCGAACCTAGTGGAGGGGCTCATGCAGGGCCGGTGCGGCGGCGGTCTCTTTCGCAAGGCTCTTGGACCGTCCCAGGCCACCCTGGTCGGTGTCGTGGTCATGCCGGGGGTGCGGCTGGCCTTTCGGAACCTGTCGGAGAAGTACGCGGCGACCTTCGCAACCGTCGTAGACTCCCCAGGCGATGCCTGCCCCGGAGTACTGCACCGCGTCACCCTACAGGGTCTCAAGTCTCTGGACGCCTCGGAAGGGGTGCCGACGCTCTACCGGCGCACGATGCGCCCGGTTGTACTGTTTGATAGTGCGGCCGTCATGGCCTACGTCTACGAGCACCAGGGCACCACCCCGGATCGCCCCTCGGAGGGCTACGCATGGTCCATCCGGGAGGGGTACGAATCGCATGGCATGGATACTGCACCACTACACGCAGCGTGTGCCGAGGTGGGGATGCCTTTCCCGGTTCCCATGTTTCCCAAGGGCACCAACACATGCCCGGACGATACTGCCCGTCTGGACGACGACGCCGTTGGTTCCAGGACATACTGGGACTGGGATGACGCTGCGGACGACTACGACCTGGACGTACCCCGGCCCGCCCATAGTCGTCCTCGCTATGGGGACGACGACACCCCGTGGCGCAGTTCTCGCATGGCGGACTACTTCCGAGACGAAGGGGAAAATAGGTACTTCGACAGCTTGGACGAAGAGGAGGACCCGGTATGGGCGACCACAACCCCGCGCCATACCATCCGGGACACCGCGGAGACACTGGAGGATCTTTTCGCCGAATTCGGTGTGCCCGCTCGCCGTAACGGCATGGAGGATCAGTGAAGCGCAAGTACGCCGTAGCCGAATACGTCTTCGCCTTCGGGTCGAACCTATGCCCTACACAGATGGGGCGTCGGTGCCCGGGTGCAGAGCCTCTAGGGCGAGCCACACTGCCCCAACACCGCCTTGCCTTCGTGGGGTACAGTGCCTCCTGGCAGGGTGGTGTCGCCACCCCGGAGAAGGCCACGGGCGAGTCCTTGGAGGGTGCCCTATGGATGATCCCCGGGAGTACCCTACGGGTGTTGGACGGTTACGAGGGTGTCCCCTTCGCCTATGAGCGAGACCGTACGGAGGTACTCCTGGACGGAGTGCCCTTCGACGCCTGGGTTTACAGGTCGCTTGCCCCATGGGCCAACCCCCCGTCAATCACCTACGCCCGGCGAATCCTGGAAGGTGCCAGGTACCACGGGGTCGATATGGTGGCTATCCGCGAGGCTGTCGACCGTGCCCGGCATAACTACGGCCACAGCAAGGAGGTGGCATGGAAGTTGGAGGAGCGAGACCGCTGGAGTGCCAAACTCTCACAGAAGGGGCTCCATGCTACGGCCTACCGGATGGGTGTACTACCCCGCACAGCCGAAACACCTATGGTGGGTAGCCGCAATTGTGTACAACTCGTTTACGACACCGACGACAGGTGGCAGCCGGAAAACGAAGACGTGTGGGAGTCCGGGGACGACTCCCCGGAGGCGATGTTTGAGGCGGAGACCCGCGGCACCTTCCAGAACCCATGGGAAGCATACCTAGCACAGGTACGGGACGCCGAACGGCGAGAGCGTAAGGTTCGCCGGGCTGGTTAGGGGTCCAGTACTAGGGCCTCTATGGTGTCTCCTATGTTCGCCCCATCGTCTGTCTCCCAGAACTGTCCCCCATCGGTGGCCACCCGTAGGACTTCCGTTCCACGGTAGGTACGGTAGGAGTGGTCGAAGCCTCCTGCACCCAGGACCGGCATATCATCTGGCAGACATAGGAGGGCCTTTCGCAGTTCCCCTACAGTCAATCGTCGGTTCATGTGTACCTCATGTGGGGTAGTTACGACCGGCGTAACGGGGGGTATGAACGAACCTCTCCGTGCCTACCGCTGTATGGTACCTGGTGGTCCCAAGGTCACCATACATGCCGCGAATGTCTACAGTGCGGCCCTTGCCTATGCCGTAGAGTACGACCTACTACCGTCCGATGGGGGTACGGTTTCCGTATGGGCACTGGACAGGTCTTGGGGGTACCCACAGGAGTTCCGTGTCACACGTCGTGTGGTGCCCACCTACGAGGTGATGCCGCGTACGTCGACCGATGGACTTCCCACCCTACTCGGTATGGACTTCGCTGACTGGCCTATGGACAGTTCGTTCGCGGGTGTCCGCTAACCTACGTAGGCTTCCATTCAGCGGCGCACCGCCGAAGGTGACACAGGTCATAGCGTACTTCGTGTAGGAACCTGCGAAACTGGCATCACCACTTACCGGGCGATCCCCACCGCCGGTATGCCAGGGCGTTACGACAGTTAGAGAGTCCGTCGCGAATTTTACACACTTGTGACAGTGTGTAGATATCTACACGGCCTATGGCCCTTGCCTCTGCGGCGTCGATGTATGCAGTAGTGCGGTCGAGTACACCCTGAATGGTGCGTGTTTTCATGCGCTATAACAATGCAATAGGTGTGCCATACAACCTGGACCGCAGGGTGCAATAGTCGCACAATCGCCGTACTTGTAGCGCCACTCCTGCACAACCATGGTTGGCACGCGCGATGCAGTAACACTTGGCATGACGACCCCCAAACGCCCCCTCCGTGAAGTTCTCTCCACCCTGTCCGCGTGCAAGGACTCACTAGCCTTTGCTGCGCCTTTCGGGACCGACTGGTCCGCTGCCCTCGCGGAATGCCCCGAGCGCGCGTGGCTCTACTGGCTAGCTGGACGCCTCATGGCCCATGGCCACCTCGACCGCAAGGTACTGGTGATGACGGCTTGCGCGTGCGCCCGTACGGCTCTCCGGTACGTGCCTTCGGAAGAGGTGCGCCCCCTCAGGGCGATCGAAGCCGCCGAAGCATGGTGCCGTGGTGAGACAACCATCAAAGACGTACGTGCGGCCAGAATGGATGCCGCCGCCGCCGCCTACGCCTCCGCCTCCGCCGACGCCGCCGCCGCCGCCTACGCCTCCGCCTCCGCCGACGCCGCCAGGAAACAGACCGACGCGGAGTTACTCACGATCGTCAAACGCGACCTCGGCCCCGCACTCTTGACGGGGCTTACGGCCTACGCAGCAACGCTCCCCGAGGCGGTGGCGGCATGAACCAAAACGAACTGTCCGTAGGACTGCGGGTGTACTTCGGTCGCGCCCGTGGGGAAAAAACCCTCGGTGAGGTGGTGGGGTTCACGCACACCAAGGTGAAGGTCAAGCAACTGGAGGCACGCGGGGTACACGCCGCTGGGGTCGTCTGGACGGTGCCCGCGACCCTCTGCTACCCCGTGACAGACGTGGCCTACAAACAGCCACCACGACCTCCCCGTGTGCCAAGACCGTCATTGGAACCCCTCGTTACAGCCAATGGTAGCCCGCTGCCTACCACGGGACAGTTCAGGCCCGGCATGGAGGTCCGGTTCGGCCGCCCCAACGGGGAGAAGACACCGGGCATCGTCGTGAAGGTGAACGCGCGTTCCATCAAGGTGCGGGCGACCGGAAGCCGGGGGGCCTGCAAATCAGGCGGCATTTGGAATGTGGCCATCGCCCTCGTCGAGAAGGTCTGACTCGGTAATGGCGGCCCACACCGTCGGTACCAAGATACGCTACCAACCGGAAGGCCCTCTCACACTCTCCCCCGAGGCCGTAGGCCAACTACGCCGATACCTCGCCTACCAGGATCACGAGCAAACTTGCACCCTGCGCCAACTTCGCCTGGATACCCGAAAGTGCTCCTGCGATCTAGGAGTGGTCATGGCCCTTGTAGGGCTACAGGAATGCTCCCACTGCACACGGCCCCACCCAGGTGACGTGTGCCCGCGCTGTATACGACCGCTGTAGAACGCGCTAGGTGGTGCCATAGAGGTGCCTAACCAGCACCAAGCCCCTATGGCGCGAGTCGTGGCTGTAGGTGCTCGTATGGTGGCACGTAGGCCCCCTGGACCACGTACTCTAGGGCGACCTCCCGCGAGGACTACCCCTACCCCAACACAGCCTTGTCTGGCAGTAGGTTGAGGGTAAGGCCATCATCTCGATAGGCCACTACTATTGCGCCGTCGAAAACTTCGCTTGAATCCTCGGGGTTCCCGACCATATCTGTGTAGGTCACGCTGAACACAACCCACCCACAGTCTGTGAACTCTTGGCACACCTTCGCCACACACCGGTAGTATGCCGTCTTCTGCGCCCACACACGCTTGGTACTTTCTCGGTACATAGCTACTTCGCCCTCACAGGTACAACCCTGTAAGCAATTACATAGGCTAGTGTGTCACAGACATTGGTGATTGTGTGGATCGTCCACCCACTTTCACGCACTGTGACGCACGTCTTGGCAATGAGGCGGGGCTCACACGACCACTGACGCCACTCCTCCCCCGGCTTCTTGGGTCGGTCTGCCTCGCGGGTACGAATGCGGAAGTCCTTGGCACATCGCGGACAGAAACGAACCTTATGACCCTTGACGAGTTCCACCTCATAGACGGTGTGTTCGTGAGAAGTGCAGGGGTTGATGTTGTAACGGGTGCAAAATTCGCACACTCCCAAACGCGAGGACAACCCGGTGGTAATGTGGATACGCTGTTGCATGGGGGGTGTTACAACCCCTCTGGCAGGTCGACACGTACACCCAGGATGTCTTGGGTCGACCACAGGGTGCCATTGTAGGCGAGATACCCAACCACGCGCCCTTTGGCGTCTTTCACTGCGGGCCGCTTCCAGTTGCCCATACCCAGGCCCCAATCGGCGCGGTACTGCGCGGCCTTGGCCAACACCTCCGCGAGGGTGCCAGTGACGATCTCCGGTGGGGAGACGGGGGCGTATTGCCGGAAGTCCGGGTTGCCACGGCTTGTGAGCAGTATGCGGAAGGGGGGGCTGGAAGGGCTTGCTGGTTGTCATGGGTCTACCTTATGCACAGGTTGTGCCATGGATGCCGGGAAGGGGACTGGTTTCCCCGATGGGGTGCGGTTGGACACGAGCGTACCCGCATAGGTGATGAACCCAATGCGCTTACGCTCCCTCGTATGGAGGGCGGGCATGGGCCACCGCCCGCTCGGTAGGCCCCACTCCTGCCATACCTCCAGGGCACCCTCCACGGCACCCATAGCGTCATCGCAGAAGATAGTGGACTTGGAGGGGTGATCCCCGCGGCGTCTCTCTGCGGGAGACATCGGGTTGACGAGTACCACCCTGTAGTAGCCCGTGCCGAACACGGTGGGGGGCATCATTCGTCTCCCAGGAAGTAGTTGCTGAAACGCACCGGCGCGCCCATGTCGAGGAGGGCTGCGATCTTTACCTGTCTATTGGTGATGGTGGTCTCCGAAGTCTGCTGCGCGGAGGCGTAGACAGAACCTGCCATTACGTGCTCCTCCAGGAGGTCGACGATGGTACTCGCACCGATGCGCGTGGCAGTGTCCTCGTCGGTGAGAATCTCGACCTCGAAGCGTATTCGTACTAGGGGCTGTGGTTGGCTCATGGCCCTAGTCAATGCACCGCCCGTGCCAACTTATCGAGTGCCACTCCTGCGCGATCTGTACCGGGCACCCACCTATAGTGCCGGAGTCGCACAACCATCCCTGGCATGGCTGGTGCATTACCCACCACCATGAGCGACACCATCACCATCAGGGACATCGGGCACACATACCTACACTGCCATTACCGGGGGCAAACTGCCACACAGCCGTGTTTCGTGGCCCTCAACTGCCAGACAGGCGACCTGACAGCAGCCTACAACCCGGAAGTGGGCGACGCCGTCCCTATGGACGTGTGGAACGGCCATACACTGCGATGGTGTATCCCGGCTCTCCGAGGCCCCGCTGCCAATGTCCTCCTAAAGTCTCTGGTGCCCTACGCGGAGAAGATCGTCGCGGGCTACGACCGGCATTGGGACGGCCAGAACTACATCGCGACGTATGCCGGGGCAGAAAATGCCATCGCGACCATCGGGTATCTCTGCGATAGCACCTACGGCGGGGACAACGTAATCACCGTGGTGGACGCTGAGGAATGGTTCCAGGCCGGTCTTCGGTTAGGCGACGCCGATATGGCTCGGTCGTTGAGAATCCGTGGAACAGACCCCGATGAGGTTCTGGCCGCCATCGCGGGCCAGAACCAACAGGAGGCACTGTCCAGTGGGTTCGACATCCTCAAGGGGCTGTACGACTATCTGGAGCGTCTCCGCAAGGCTGCCTAGAGTTCCCAGGTACGGAACCGGCGTCCCCTGGCATCCCACCCAAGCACCGTCACAGGTAGCCCTAGCCTATCCGCCTCCTGCGCGCTGTACTTGGTGCCCTTGGTCTTACTCTCAGGGTCCAGTAAAGCCAACACACGTACGGTCCACCCATCCGCCACCAGTCCGGCCCCATGGGCCATCATCACGCGGTCTCGCTGGAGGCACCACTTCCGCCATACCTCCAGCGAGGTGCCCTTGGGGGGTGGGTTCGCAGGAGTCCACCTTGTCCCCCATCCAAAGGCATCGCCGCCCGGTAGAGTGCCGTCCAGGGCAAATGTGGCAGTAGGCTTCCCGGATTCGTCCGCGACCAGTAGACCCCATGTATCCGGGCCTACAGCCCCGCCACTGAAGAAGGCCGAATACGGTGGGAGCCCGAGGAGGGCCACCCAAGCGGCGTCCCTGGCACCGGGGATGCGGGCGAGACTGCGAGAGCCGATGACACACTGGGCGACGTAGGTGGCCATACCCTGTGTTACCCAGAGGCCCTATGGCCCATCCCGGCGTAACATACCCGCATGAGTGTCAAGGAGTTCGCGTTTGTTACCGGAAATACCTTTCCAGTCCGGGATGCCTTACGGGCTATGGGGAGTACGTGGAGTTCGGACGAGCGTGGGTGGTACGTCCCCATGGAACGGCTGGAGGAGGCCGAGGAACTGATCCGTAATGCCCCCAAGAACGAGCCCCGCGGCAAGAGTGGTCGTAAGCGATGGGGCCGCTAAGGGTACATCGCAAAAACAAGGGCCTCGACGGCATAATACCCGCCAAGGGCAGCTACAACATAAACCAAATTACGTTCCTCGGGCGGTATCCTTACGAGTGTGTAGGTTGCAGCTAGCATGTCCTTTGGCGAGTAACTGCCCGCCAAGGTGGGACGTACTGCGTAGGCCCTACAGAACCACCAGCACCACCGACGCACATACCAGGAGGAGTTATCCAGCGACTCGCCCAGTCCATAGGGGGAGAAGACAAAACGGCAAGCGTCATAGCCGTCTATCAGTTGCCAACCGTCGGCCGAGTCGTCTATCAGTATGGGTCGACCTGTGGGGTGATTGGCCATTAGGCACCGTATAGCGACTGTGTGTACGCATACACGGCCTCGTATCCCCCCAATACGGCCACGCAATGGATGTGCCCTTGTTGCTCTACGCCCATGGCCACAAAGGCATTTGCGCCATTCATTCTGGCACTCGCGTCATAACTACCTGCCGTGGAATGAAGCCCGGCATAGGCCACGCAGAACCACCACACCCAGCGTCGTGCCCCCCAAAAGGTACCGGGTGTACCAAATTCTCCCTTACGGGCAGGGGTTGCGAAATGCCTGAGAGCGATACGACAGGCATCATACCCATCTACTAACTGCCATCCGTCTGCCAGGAGATATTTAGCCACAGTTACCTACCACCCTAACAACTCCGCTTCGGCGCAGACGGCCAACCGGTGAGCTTCCTCCCATGTGCGGTAGGTGTCCGGGTTGGGTAGAGTGCCATACGCAACCTTGGCAGTGAGGCATTGTCGGGTGGCCTCCCGTACGAAGATTCCCAGGATGTCATGGTCGGTGGCGTGCGGGTCGTGGGGGATGACGATGGGTGGCATGACGACTACTTTTGCACGCCCCGTGCCAGTTTCGCGTCGAGTACCGAGAAGGTCCCACCCGGTAGGTATGCGTGGATCGTGCGCGGTGTTTCCTTGTCCCACGTAGGTGCGGGGGTAGTCGCCTGAAGGGCAAGGAACTCCGCGGACGGCAACCACTTACCGTGTTCTAGGGACAGAACCCGGTCGAACGCCGCGATCAGTGCCGGATTGTGTACCGCCGCGATAATCTGGCCACCCTTCTCTGCGGCTGCCTTCATGCCCTCCGCGAGGGTCTTGATGGACCGAGGAGACAGCGCCATATCGGGCTCGTCGAGTAGAATACACCCTGTTCCCAGGTCGTCGAGTCCCAGGAATCGCCGCACAGTCTCCCCGTGGGACCGCCATAGTGACTGTACTTGTGACGCCGTATCCAGGCCGTACATACCAAATCCAGGTGCCGTACGGGGGTTGTGCTTCTCGAAGTCCATGTAGCCAACCCCACCCGGTGGTCCTTCCCAGGTACACGATACCGCTAGGTTCCGAGTCGACCCTGCTTTGTCGTCGTGTGTCCTGCCTTGTTTATGTGCGATCCATAGGGCCACCTGTTGAACCAGGGTGCTCTTACCCGCTCCCTGGTCGCCGACGATCAGGTTGACACCCGGTAGGAACTCCAAGATGGAGCCCTTGGCAAAGCAACGGCAGTCCTTCGGGAAGGCTACGAGGGGGATCATACGGGCACCTTCACCGGGAAGCAGCAGTTGATGCGGGCTAGATCGTCCGGGTCGGGGGTATGTGCTCCTCCCGATGAACGCCCGTTCCGAAAGAAGGCGTACCGCTCCCCGGAAATCTCGCCGCTGCAACGAATGTATATTGCCGTGACCTTGTCCAGCCGTAGTCGGGTGCCATTGCTGTCAAGTCCTGGGTCCATGTAGACATCGTCGCCTAGCGCGATGGGGCGGTTCCGTAGTGTTGCCCCACCCATCTCGTATTCCGCGCAGTCCAGAACCGCTTGGAGGGCGTTCTGCGCCCCGCCGTTGGCCCGGAGGATGTCCAGGGTGGGGTTGAAGTCGAGGCGGTCTGCGAGTTCCTTGGCGCCCCGTAGAAGGGTACACAGAGTGTCCCAGTGAGCGGCGGTGTGCTCAGCTTCGGTGAGTGGGTGTGTCTTCATGGTGTTTGTTACTGCACAGGCCGTGCCACGATCACGAGGAGGCGTACCCGAAGAACAGCCACTTGCCCTCGCCCAACGCGACACACCCGGCAGGCCCCCACTTGTCGTGCATCCAGTGGTCGAAGTTGTTGAACAGACTATTTGCGTACCTTCGTGGGTCGACGCCCGCAGGTACTTCGACCATCTCGAAGTCTGTTTTCTCCGCAATGCTACCACTATAGCCGCTGTGGCCGTGGTCCCACTGCGCCTGCGCGACCGCTGCGGTGAATGCTTCTACGGCCGTCTTACCATACCCGGTAGTCTTGAATTGTTGTGCGCCCATGGCTAGGTACTATGCAGTCGCCATGCCAACCGTGGTTGTGCCAACTCCGCGCTTGAAGGCCACCCGCCTAGCCGGGTAGTGCCAAACTCGCGCAATCGTGGTTGGCATGGAACGTGTAACACACCCTGGCATGAACCTCTCCCCTGTTACCCTCGACCAAGCCAGCTTCGACTTCCCGGACACTTTTCCGGGGGTGAATACCGCAGAGGCCCTCGGCGTAGCCCTCGCGAATGACGACGCATTGGGCGGTCTGTCCTCACCTGTCACAGAAAGAGAGGCTCGGGTTGTCGTTTCTGAGTGGGCGAGTGGGTTCAACCTCCGCATCGACGAGGGCGACGCTATCGCGCGATCGTACATGGCGCGTAGAAACGCCAAAGCGGTGCGGCCATGAACCTCTCCCCCATCACCCGCAATGGCACCCGGTCGAGCGCCTACTCCGACATCTGTACCGCAGAAGACCTCGGACGTTCCCTTGCCACCGCAGACATCCTGCGTGGCCACACCAATCGTGTCGGGGCGGATGACGCCTACGACCTGATCGGATCGTGGTTTTGCTGGGAACCTATCCCGGAGACAGAACTGCGGGCCATCGCCCTGGCCTACGAAGACAGGATCAACGGCAACACCTACGTGGGTAGGGTGTAATGCGTATTTTCTTCGACACCGACCGTGGCGGCTGCTTGGAGTGCTGTATGTGCCGCTCACGCGCACAAGCGGTTACGCGGCCAGTTCGTGGGCGTAGGTGTACCAACTTGCTACAACTACCCCCTGGATGGTGGGCGCTAGAAATCGAAGAGAACAGGGCCGAACCTGTGTGTCCGTCATGTGCAGATAAACAGGCACCCAACTCCTAACCAAGTAGGTTGGCATGAACCATGCAACACCATCCGGCATGAACCTCTCCCCTGCAACCATCCGGCAAATCCAGCACAGTTACTTCTGCGACATCCAAACCACGCACGAACTCGGTGAAGCGCGGGCAGAAGCGGACATCATGGAGGGCTTTGCGACACCCGCGGAATGGGATGTAACCCGCCGTTCCATCGTGGCTTGGCTAGGCGCACACAATATCTCCACCGAGGAGTTGAACGCCATCACCCAGGCGTACCAAGACACCATTACAGCCCACAACACGAAGGTCAGGCAATGAACGTCGCTGCCGTAGCAAGGGACGTAATCCCGGAGTGCTCACCACCCCCTAAGACGCCACAGAACATCGGCGCGGCTTTGGCAGCCCGCGACTTCCAGCGGGGATTGAACGCCGTATGGGTGCCCTTTACGCGGGTCTGCGATATCGTCGAAGGCCACCTGGGCGGCCACCCAGAGGTAGGCGAGGCCGAACTACTTGCCATCGCCGAGGGATATATGCACAACCTATCCCAACTCGACATCCCCCACGGAGACACCTGATGGCCGCACTTTTCGACACCTATAAGGTCGCTCTCCGTGGTGGCACCATCGCCGGTAGTCTCGACCCGGCCCGTTCCGTGGTGACAATCTGGCACCACAGCCCGCAAGGCGTTCGCGTACTCCAGTCCTTCCTGGTGAGCCGTAAGGCCACCGACATGGAGGTACAACAGGCCATCCGGGATGCAGTCAACCAGGAGGCCGCGAAGGTGCCGCTCAAGCCCCGGCGATGACAGCCCATATATGTCTCGCTACACGGCAGTCTGATTCTTCATGGACACCGGCGTTCAGTACTACAGGTACGCGCGTAGTTTTAGACAGACTAAACCAGCTTATCGCACCCAACTTGGATCGTGAGTACCTACCTACGCCATGGTGGGACATCATGGCCGTAATCTCTCTTGGGTACCCAATACTGCCATATACACATGTAACCTATGCGTTCAACACACAGTATATCGTACCTGTTGTGGCGCAGTTTGGTTGGGAGAGCCTTTGCGCCGTATGGGCGGTGGGTGGCCCGCACGCCCTAGTGGCGCTTATCAGAAACATGCCCAGTGGTCCCTGTAACGCCGAACGACAAGAGCCCGATCCGGTCGTGGCCTTCTGACGGTTGGCACAAGGGCTGCATAGATAGGGAGCATGAATCACAACATCGTAGAAAGGCCAGGAAACAGTGGGTTACGCTAAAATTGTCAACGCATACCGCCCTGAGGCTGCGCCTATCTTCCTGTTCAAGGAGGTGTATGCGCTAGAGAAGATCCACGGGTGTATCCATCCTGACAGTCGGGTGATGTTGCCAAATGGGGAGGAGAGAACCATAGGCGAGGTGATCGCCGATACCGCTGTGACGCACGTACTCTCGTACGACGTGCCAACGGGCGTGTACATGGAGAAACACATCACAGGACGATTCCGCCGAGAGGGCGATCATCCCTGGGTCCGTCTCACCCTTGCGTCTGGCCGTACCCTAGTCTGCACCGCGGACCACCCGGTCTTCTCGCGAGATCGCGCAGCCTACGTGCCCGCCGGGGAGTTGCGCGACAACGAAGACATCGAAAGCCCCATCATGTAGACGTACCGTCCACCACATGGTACGTGTGGGTATGGATGAACATGTAGAACTACAGTGTGGTGAGTGCGGTTCACGAGTGACGCGAAAGACCGCCGCCAATGTGCTAGCAGAGAAACAGAACAGGCCCGTTCGATGCCGTACATGTGTGAGTGCGGCAAACTTTCGTTCGATGCACGCCGCTCGCACCCCGGAAGAACGCTCCGCCCACGGCAAGAAGGCGCGGGCACGAGTCACCCACTCTAAGGAAGCTGTGGCGAAACAGTGGGTGACAGTCAAGAGCGACCCGGAGAAGTATGCGGCGGCTAAGGCCCGCCTTAGCCGCACTGCGCTCAATTACTGGGCCAACCTGACGGACGAGCAGCGAGAGGCACACTACCGTAAGGTATTCGCCAATAAGACGGGCAAGTCGAAGGCTGGTGATGCCTTCCTTGCGGCCTTGACAGGGGCGGGCGTAACCCTAGCCACGGAACAAATGATCCACGGGTACCTTGTGGATGGCCTCGATGCCGAGGCTAAAGTAGTCGTAGAGTTCTACGGGGACGTATTTCACTGTAACCCCCGTGTGTTCAACAACCCGGAGAGGTATTGTTCGTGGATCAGCCGGACAGTGGGGCAGCAATGGGCGCGTGATCGAAAGCGCCTAGCCGTACTCTACAGGTATGGCTACCGCGTGGTGATCGTGTGGGAGTCGGACTGGTACGGAAATCGCAATATCGAAATCGAAAGGGTGAAAGATGCGCTGTGTAAAAGTCGAGGTGATTCAGGGTAAATTCGATCTGTGTGACCTAGAAGTAGCTGGTGGCGGCAACAACTACATAGCCGAGGGTGTGGTGATACACAACACCAGCGCCCACCTAGCGTGGCACGATGGAATCGTGACGTACTCCTCCGGTGGTGAGAAGCACGATCGCTTCGTGGCCCTCTTCGACCACGAGGCCCTAGTTGCGGCCTTCACGGCTCTCGGGCATACCGACGTGACGGTCTACGGGGAAGCCTACGGCGGGTCGCAGCAGGGCATGGCCAAGCGGTACGGCCCCAAACTACGCTTCGTGGCCTTCGAGGTCTTCATCCACGCCGCAGGTGGCGTGGGAGGCACTTGGCTCAACGTACCCAACGCGGCCGACGTGGTCGCCAAGGTGGGCCTGGAGTTCGTCCACTACCGTCTGGTATCCACCGATCTACCCACCCTCGACGCAGAGCGGGACGCCCCCTCCGAGCAGGCCCGGCGCAATGGGGTCGAGGGCGACCAGCCCAGGGAAGGTGTGGTACTTCGCCCGCCCCTGGAGTTCTCCTGCAATGGAGCCCGGGTGATGGTGAAGCACAAGCGGGCCGAGGAGCGGGAGACTGCCACGCCCAGGAACATCGGCGATCCGGCTGTCAAGGCGGCCTATGACACCGCACAGGCGGTCGCCGAGGAGTACGTGGTGCCCATGCGGCTGGTCCATGTCCTCCAGAAGTTGCCTCAAGACATCGCCATCGAGGGCACCGGGAAGGTGGTCAAGGCGATGGTGGACGACATCCTGGTGGAGTGCGCCGGGGAGTTTACGGACACCAAGGAGGTGCGTACGGCCATCGGGAAGCGGGCCGCGGCACTATTCCACGCCCACCTGCGGGCCAGCATCCCCGTACCCTGATGTACACCGAGTCGGTACGCCTGGGGATGAACTTCCCATGGGACCAAATAACCCTAGAGGGTAATACCGGGCCTGTTTTGGCTGTCTGTCGCTTGGTACCTATAAAACTGTTGGGTGACCAACGATACATACCCCACCCCCACGGCACCATCCTACGGCTCTTCGGCCGGGAGGTGGCCGTGGGGGCCATAGAACGTGTGGTCTACAGCGTAGGGTGGCCCGCGCTACTGGCCGCCTACGCGATGGGCGGTGCGAGTGCTGCCTATGTCCTGATGGAGCCGTACAAGTGAACATCGACCGACCGGTGTGCAGTGGCATCACATGTGAGTTTCACCTGTACGACTTGGGGGGCTACACATATTGGTCGGCACAGTCAACGCAATGGCCTCGTGATGTACTGCCATTTATACGTCTCGTACGTCCAGGCTGCACAGAATACGCAGAAACGTGGGTTCTGCCCAACCCTCACGGGAATGTGATGGCCGCCATCGGCACCATAGCCGTAAACAAAGCTCTGAGGAATGCAACCTTCGCCTACGCACCCATTGCGAAGGCCATAGAGACATTCGGTTGGGAAGTCCTCATAGAGACGTTGGCTATTGGTGGCGGAGAGGCGGTACAGGCGCTTGTGGCTTCGACGCCATGAGCATACCGCATGGTTGTGTGCGGGTACTGTGGCACGGTAACTGCGGGTACCTACTACAAGGGTATAGGACTTCAGTCCAAGAGTGTCTGCTACTTCTTGGCGCCGACAAGTACAACCACACTAATGGCGCCTCTTATGTGGCGAGAAACGTCGCCGTAGTACTCTTGGGGGTGGGGTATCGCACCACGGGCGGCATTCGCACCAATATACCCATAGACCGCCTGGAGAGGACCATCACACTGTACGGATGGCCTTGCCTACTATCGACGGCCGCAATCGGTGGGCGCGAAGCAGTGGCGGCCCTACTCGCCGTAGAGTAAACACAGGTATGGCACAGTACCTGGCGTTCTCAGGCGGTAAGGACAGTACCGTTATGGCCTACCGAATGAAAGAGCAGGGAGAATTATTCTCCCTGCTCTTCACCGCCACGGGTAGAGAACTACCCGAACTACACGCCCACATAGCGCGAGTTGTGGCCGACCTTGGGGTTGAACTCATTACACCTCCAGGCCCTAGCCTGATAAGCCTGATAGAGGGGTACAACACGCTGCCGTCATTCCATCTGCGCTTCTGTACGCGACAAACCAAGATAGTTCCATGTATAGCCTACCTGAAGCGCAACCCTGGCTCTACCCTGTGCGTGGGCCTTCGTGCCGACGAAGACACGCGGGTCGGCCTTTACGGGGACTACGCTAACTACCGCTACCCCCTTCGCGAGTGGGGTATGGATCAGGCCGCCGTATGGGCTTACCTGCGCAATAAGGGCATCAAGGTACCAAAGCGTACAGACTGCGATTTTTGCCCATTCCAGAGACTCTATGAGTGGCATGACTTGTGGCGGGAGCACCCGGAGAACTACGCATCAAGTGAAGCCTTGGAAGCCAAGACAGGCCACACCTTCCGGTCGGCGCAGCGGGACACATGGCCTGCGGCCTTGAAAGACATGCGCGTGCGCTTCGAGGCAGGTGATGTGCCCAAGCGTAGGCGACTTCACGTCACCCAGGGTGAGGACACAGGGCAGCAAGCCTGCCGGGTGTGCCGGGGCTAGGTGCGGGCAGTAACAGGCGGGTATGGACACCACCATCGACTGGAACCAGGCCACCACAGACCAAGATGACTGGGGCGATGTGGCCCTGGTGATCGACACCGATGCGTATTCTGGCAACTTCGAGCGGGAACTACTCGTAGCTGCTACGGGCGTAATGCCGGAATACCCTAACGGAATCACCGAGAAGGTAGCCCGTGCGTGGGAAGGGGCTGGGGTGGTGTACGACACCCTCGTTGGTTGGCTCACCCACAACACAGATGACGAGACCCATGCCGACCGTTGTATGATCTACCCCACACCAGGGTGGGGGAATGATGGGTATGGCGTCCATTACCGTGTCACCGAGGACCGACCGGCTGCGTTCCCTGCCTACCAGTCGGTGAAGATTCCCCTGGACCGCCCACCATCGCGAGAGGAACTAGCGGACATCCAACGACGTGCCCTGGCCTTCGCGGCCGACCCCCGTACACAGTACATCGAACCCTTTACGATCACCAGGTTCCGGCTGGTACGGGAGCGCACCGAGCGACAGTCCATCCCGGTGTAGTGCCACTCCTGCACAGCCATGATTGGCACGCCACATGCAGTAACCACGGCCATGAACGACACCACCATGACGGTAGGACACCACGATGGACAACTGCTTATTGCCTACCCAAACGGCACCTACGCATACTACCCAGATAATCCTGTAGGGCTCTCCGTCCTGACAGCGGATCTACAGGACATCCTGGCTGTGGAAATCGAACTCCTGCCAGGTGTGCCTCAAAACCTACGGCGGTTATGGGACAAGGCCAACAGTGCCTTCTCCGTGAGTGCGCCGTGGGCACAAGACGTGCAAGAGACAACCCCATGAGCGACCACAAACTGTACGCCATCCCCGTCACCACCAACGGAGTAGGCCGCATCCTGATCCGGGCATACTCCCAAGATGCTGCACGGCGGTGGGTGGAGGGCGGCCCACGGGACTACGGGATGAGTGACGCGGAGGTGTTCCGCGCTACGCAGTGGGATGCCACAGGCAGAATCTTCCTGCTTGGTGCCCCTACCATCTGGACACCGTCCACCGGGAAACCACCCCTAGAGCCGTACGTGCGGCTCTACAGGAAAGGGGGCCTCGCATGAGCGACAGCCCCCCAGCGAAGCGTCGCAGTCATACCCGTGGGCCGCCACCGGGACTCGCCAACCTACAGGCACAGGCCGCTGTTCTACAGCGTATCTGCCAAGCGCGTCTACCGGGAACCAAAGTACACGTCGGCATACGCGACGGCACCTTGCGGATTGTGGCCCCCGAGAACACAACCGCCGACGCCCTGGCACGTTTCTCCAGGCACCTTGCCAACGAGGCCGATCAAACCGCAGACGGCGCCTGGGCGGCGCGTCTGCGCACCTACTCTGCGGTCGTCGATTCGCAGGCCAAGACTGTGAGACAACAGGCAACAGATTTGGTTGTTGGCGCCCTAGACGCCCTCGACTAGACCGTGTAACTACACCGCCCCATGCTCAACGACTCCCTCCATACCGCCGCTACCGACCTAGCCAGGGTTCTCTATGGCCCAGGCACCCTCCAAGTACTCCCTCTGGCCCCGGAACTAGGGTTCCTTGCCACCTACGAGGCCGATAGGGGGCCTATCCTGCCCCGTAGGGCCGAGACCCATGCAGCAGCCTTGCGGGGCGTTGCTGAGGCGCTGGTGGGCATTGCCGTGGTACGGCCGCACGCCGGATCGTGTACGTCGCTCCACACCGTCCAGGAGTACCTTGGTGGTGGGGATCAGGAACGACCAGAACCCACGCTGTGGCTACGTCGGGTGTCGGTCGTGCCATGAAACGTGGGCCTGATCCGGCTAAGGGAGAGAAAGACCGATTCGTGGACCCGTATCCACGCACCCCACAGAATACGACCAGGCAACGGGTGTGGTGTGCTCGTGAAGGCGGGTACCGCGAAGTCCGCGTAGGGAACCCTAACCGCAACGAGCCTATGGTCCACAGTACACCGAAGACAGTCCGGCGTCGCAGGCAACGCCGGAAGGCTGCCAAGACCGCGAGGTGGGAGGCGGCTGTATGGGCGCAACGCGGAGTACTGCACGCCCTGGAGGAAGGTCCGCCACGTCCAGTATGGCGGCCTACGCCCGCCCAAGAGAAGGCCATTGCAGCCATCCCTACCAGGTGGATCAAGGTAGCCTACGAAGATGCCTTCGACCCGGACAAGGCGGGTTGGGTTGGTGCTTCGGCGGCTGTGGCCCGCGCCTGTCATGCCCTAACGGTGTGGGACAGTAGGACATCCGACCGAATCCTACGCCGTGTTGGACCCCTGATGTTCGCACCACCCTGGGTCGAAGAGGTGCTTTTCAGGGTTCGGCACGCACTTCAAGAGGAGACCTCCAAGGAGGAAGGTTACTGGTGGCGTAGTACCTATGGCGTGCAATATGTGCCTGGACAGCCCTACAACGCACAGGCATCCGCGGCCTTTCTCCTTATGGCCTGCCAAGACGAGGTTGTTCGTGGATCGGTTCACTTCTTGGCCAGGACAGCGGGAGAAGCCCATGTGGCGGTACTCCTACGGCAGTTGGCTAGAACCAACAAGTGGTTCCATGCCGAGCGCGTATTCCACGGAGTAGTCGGCCATTCAGAGTCTGAGCCTGATTACAGACTGAACAGACAGCAATCAGAGGGCGAGTGGGAAATTTCGGCGTGGCGGGCGGAAGAACTAGACCGCGTACCCTAGTGGCCGCAGGGACCTACGGCGGCTTCTGGGCGGCAGTCGATACTGGAAGCCACGAACACCACACCACACCGGAGGCACCGAATACGTGTGGGTTGGTCTCGGCGAGGGGAAAGCTCATACCCGGGCTCCAGTACCCAGGCATGGCCACGAAGGGAGGCCACCGTCCCACAGACAGGCTCCTCAACCGGCGGGGATGGCTCAGGAGGGTCGTCTTCCGGGTGTACGTACCACGCAGGCGTGCAGGACCGCGCCTCCGGGGCTTTCTTGGTCCCTCTGCGGAGACTTCCTGAGGCGGTGCGTAGGATCACGTAGAGGAGAGTCAGGAGTGGGCGCATGGTGTACCGTTACAGGTTCGGGTGGGCGGCAGCTAGAGCTTTCACTGCATCGTACCCGCCGATAGCATAAGTCGCCCGGAACTCGTCGATTTCACTACGCGATATAGCCTGTATAGAAGCACCAAACTCTTCTACGTGTGGATTTGGGCACCCAAGCCACGCTGCAACTACCCATGCGCGGGCGAAATGACCCCCCCAAAGACCATACCCCTTGGATTTGCCAAAAGGGCCTATACATGTAGCCATACTACGGCTACACGGCTCCCACCTATCGGCCGGGTGTGTCTCTTCCACCGTTACACCCCCAAGTCTGTAACCAACGCCCTTACAGCCTCTCTACCGCCGATGGCGTAAGCGGCTTGAATAGCACTGCGGTGGTATTCAGACAGACCGTGGAATTTACGCAACCACTCTTCCATGCTCCCTGTAGGTGACACTACATACGCACAATGTAACCATGCAGGTATCTCCCATGTCGGCGTACCCCAACGATTACTCGGCTCAATCCGGCTGTACGTGTTTAGAGCACGTCCGAGAGTATGGGGGACTGAACGCCAAGTGTCGCTCACCGAGCGCGCCGCTTTCTGTTCTGCGGAAACACCTGCCGCGCCAAAGCCACACAGGCCCCACCACCACCAACCATAGCCGCAACGCGCAAATCCTCGCGTACGTCGTGCGGTAGCGCCATGAACTGCCGGGCCAGTACCTCGATCGCCTTTATCCGGCAACCCTTGGGGTCATTATGTGCACCCTGGTCCATGGCCCACCATACCCACGCGGGTATGGAAAAGGCTGTACC
>ERZ1292623.981-Hain-H51-01um-R1-981-length-28528-cov-8_pt1 | contig 28528 bp, 25 predicted proteins | sample MGYA00564398_ERZ1292623 | MGnify/ENA primary metagenome ERZ1292623 (study PRJEB36523, sample SAMEA6512633) | groundwater metagenome | collected 2019-01-07 | study: AquaDiva: Metagenomics assemblies of 32 groundwater samples | reverse complement strand
AGGCAAAACAACTACCCTTTATTCAATCTTAAATATTCTAAATCGGCCGGAGGTAAATATCGTTACCGTTGAAGATCCGATTGAATACGATATGAAGTATATCAACCAGACCCAAATTAATCCGGCGGCCGGCATCACCTTTGCCAGCGGTTTGAGGGCGATCGTCCGGCAGGATCCGAACATTGTTTTGGTCGGTGAAATTAGAGACGAAGAAACGGCTGATATTTCCGTGCAAGCCGCCTTGACTGGCCATTTAGTATTATCCAGTTTGCACACCAACGATGCGCCGACAGCAGTGCCCCGTTTGATTGACATGCATATCCCGCCATTTTTGGTGGCGGCGGTATTAAATATCATCATCGCTCAACGGTTAGTCCGACGAATTTGTGTTAATTGTATTATTTCGTATGAATTGTCTCCTGAGATGAGAGAGGCGATCAAGAAACAGATGACGGAATTAAAATTAGATACAGACACGCCTCTGCCAAAATTGCTTTATAAAGGGGTAGGATGTCCAGTTTGCGGTTTTACCGGCTATAAAGGCCGTCTGGCTATTTATGAAACGCTCAATGCCAATGAATCAATTAGGACAATCATCATCAGCCCAACCTTTTCGCTAGATGCCTTAAAAGAAGAAGCGCGAAAAAACGGCATGATGACAATGTTTGAGGATGGCTTGCGAAAAGCGGAACGCGGCATGACCACAATCGAAGAAATCCTCCGCGTCATCAAGGAATAAATGATAGGCCTTCGCAAGACCTATCATTTATTCCAAAAGTAATTTTTTACCCATATCCTCTAAATCCATGTTTTTTAGCCAATTGGCAACACTGCTTATATAATTTTTAGGACTTTCAAAATATTCGTTTAAAAAATCTCTTTGAGTGACTGATGGAAAGTTTTTAATTCCGATGTAATCGAGATAACTGCTCCAACGGTATGTATTTAGGTAATTTATAACATTTCTCCAGTTATTTATTTCACGAGCACGCCAACTCGGAAATTTTAGATCCAAAGGATTCAAGTGAATGTAATAGGGGATATGAATAAAATGGGCCTCGTTTACAATCGGCGCTGATTTGTATCTTCCTTGAAACAGAGCGCCTTCTCTTTCGTATTTTTCATTAAAATAAAGCGCGTATCCCATGTTTAACTTTTTCATAAATCTAGGAATTCCATTTTCTATATTCTCACTCAAAAGGAGATGATAGTGATTAGGCATCAAGCAAAACGCATGTATGTTGACCAACAACTTTCTCGACTCTCTCTTAATGATAGGCCTTGCGAAGGCTCTCATTTTGAATGAGCGATCATTATTATAGGCATTCTTTTCATCATTGAATTCAAACAGATCGTGAATAAATCTAAAACGATCATGATCATCTAGAAAAATAATTCTTTTATCGACGCCGCGGTTTAAGACGTGGACTAAATTGTTCATAAAAGTAATGTAGAGCAAGTTGAGAGCCTTCGCAAGGCCATTAATTGAAATTAGGGATGGGAGTTTATGGTATAATAATTTTATGGATGCTTTTAGGGTTTCTAGAAATATTTTTTTGGTTTTATTATTATTCTTACCTGCACTGGTTTTTGGAATAACCGTGCCTTGTCAATCAACTGTCTCTGAAGATAAATTTGCTTCAAAAAAAATTTTTTCTGCTCGTGATGAGAATTTTACTGTTTTTGCCCCGTCGCAAGAGATTGCCGACGAGGTATTAAAAAAAGCAAATGAGTTTCGGGTAGAAGTTGCGTTAAAATGGCTTGGAAAAAAATTGGATAATGGAGAGGGGCAGACGATAATCCAAGTAAAACTTAGTAATTCGAACATAGGAAATACATGGATTAAAAATCCGCCACGCAATAAGCATGTAGTTGAAATATTGGCCACACGAGAACGTCTTAACGCTATCCTTGCGCATGAGATAGCACACACCATTTTTCTAACAAAATTTGAATTAAAATTGCCGGCATGGACCGATGAAGGAATTGCTTGTTTGCAGGAAGATGAAGAATCGTTCAGGACGCGATGTCGTATCGCAAAAAATTCAGTTCAAATGATTAATCGTTCTAGGATTGAAAATCTTTTTAATGCCGGAGATGTTCCGGGTGAAATTCAAGGTAATGATAGTATTGCGATGTCGCTGGTTCAGTTTTTTCTAACACTTGGTGGGGAAAAAAACCTTATTAAATTTTCTTTAGATGGCAAAAAAGATGGTTGGGATAAGGCGCTTAGTGATCATTATAAAATTAGAAACATTGATGAGCTGCAACATCAGTGGCAAAATTGGGTAATAAAAAAGTGAAATACCATTATACATCATCACAATTAGATGGGAGGTTGGTGGAGGGGGATTTGGAAGCGGAGAACGAAAGCGGTGTTTTAGATTTTTTAGCTAGCAAAGGATTGCGGCCGATTACGATTAGAAAAATCGGGGAATTTGGTTCGGCAACCAGGGTTCGCTTATTTTCCGCCGGCATTAATGCCACTGATAAAATTTTTTTAACAAAATATTTGGCTTTGATGTTGAGGGTGGGGACGGACTTATTAAAAGCGTTGGATATTTTAATAGCCGATTTTGAAAAACCGGCTATGAAGGCGCTACTTTTGGAAATTAAATTAACTTTGAGCAAGGGTCAGCCATTTTATATCACCTTTGAAAAATATCCAAGATTATTTTCTCCGGTATTTGTTAATTTGATTAAAGCGGGTGAAGTTTCCGGAAATTTGGAAATGATTTTTGAAAATTTGAATATCATGTTGGAAAAAGAGCAGGACTTAAAAAGAAAAATCAAGGCGGCATTGGTTTATCCAATCATGCTTTTATGCGCCTCCACGATGGTGTTAATTTTTTTGGTTGTTTTTGCTTTGCCAAAAATTGCCGAATTATTTTCTTCGGGCGGCTTTAAGCCGCCTCTTTTCTCTCGCGTTGTTTTTGCGATCGGACTTTTTGTTGGCAAGCATGTCGTGGTTTTATTAAGCGCATTCGCCGCATTTATTATTTTAAATATCTTTTTCTTTGTTAAAACGCAAATAGGCAGGCGGCTTTTCAGCGCTTTTTTAAGCAAAACGCCAGTTGTTCGGGGGGTTGTCCAAAAAGTTGCCATTCAAAGATTCTCCACCACGCTTTCTGCTTTAATGATGGCCGGTTTGCCGATTATTGATTCTCTAAATATAACCGCCGGCGCGCTTGGCAATGAAAAAATGTCTAACGCCTTAAGACGGATAGCGCAAGAGGGAGTGGCTCGCGGTTTAACTTTAGGAGACGCATTCAAAAAGGAAACGGACTTTCCATTAGTATTGACAAATCTGATCGCTGTTTCAGAAAAAGCCGGTCATTTGGACGAAATTTTAAAAACATTAGCCGATTTTTATGAATCGGAAATTGACGCCTCGTTAAAAATTTTGGTTTCTTTTATTGAGCCGGTAATGCTTATGTTCATCGGTTTAGTTATCGGTTTAATTGCCTTATCCATTATCGTTCCCATTTATCAATTAGTCGGAACGGTGCAATAGAATAATGAATTAGGAATTAGGAATTATGAATAAGGGATTTACTTTAATTGAAATAGTTTTGGTAATAGCGATAATGGCTATTTTGTCTTCACTGGTTTTAATATTTAGTTATGGCATTAAAATTCGCAAGGATTTGGACTCAACGATTAATTCACTGGCGGCGGTAATTCGCGACGCTCAACAAAAATCCATTACCCAAGAAGATATGAAAAAATGGGGAGTTTTTTTAGAAGCCGATACGGCTACCAATAAGTATTTTTATTCGCTGATAAGAGACAGCAAAACAGATATTGTGACTCGTTATCAGGTTCCGATCGCTTTGGAATTTGACACCAGCTTGCTTGATTCTTTTGGCGGCGGCCAATACGAAAAGGAGGTTACTTTTACGCAACTGGAAGGTTTGCCCGGCTTAAGCGATGTTGTTATTAAAATAAGAATAGCCAACGATCCCTCGTCGGCTAAACAAATAACTATTTATACTAACGGTACTGTCTCTTATTAATAACGACTAATGGCGGCTGCCCGGCATGCGTGTTTTAAAAGGAAATTTTCTATGATGTCTGGATCGATTGACTCGATTGTAGTGCGTGTTTTTTCTCTTCGGTCTCAAATTTGATGATAATCTAGCTTGTGGAAAAAGTGAGTCAAACGGCGATTTTCCTGCAAGCATCGTTCTCTCCTTGTCAAAAAGGTGTAATGTTCTAGGAGAGATTATAGCATAGTTTTCTAGGATATGTAAAACTTGGCGGAAGCGGGAGGATTCGAACCTCCGATATCCTTGCGGATATGGTTGTTTTCGAGACAACCCCGTTCAACCTCTCCGGCACGCTTCCAGGTCTCGGTGCCCTCGGACTGAATTGAACAGTCATTAGACCATTAGGAACGGTCTGTTCTATCCATTGAACTACGAGGGCAGGGGCTCTATACAAAAATTTTACATCATTATACCCTAAAAGTAGAATTTTAACAACGGAAAGGGGATTTTATGGGACTGCGAGCCTGGCTTTTGGGTAGAAGGAAAAAGTTTGATGATACGAATGAAGTATCGGCATTGTTAGAGCATATTTATTCAAAAAAAATTACTGGAAGAAACACAAGAAAAGCAGAGGTGTTAGAATACATTCCGACTGAAAAAAGAATGAAGTTCAAATTAAAATCACCGGTCATTAATTATACAAACGAGAAAATCGATGAGGTGACTACAACACTCCATGTTTTTGTACTGGGCGAGCTGGCCTACGTTTTTATTTATTTTTTGGTGCGGGACAGAATTATCCAATTTGTCACTCCGGAAGAGTTTATTCATTTGGCCGATAACTATAAACTAAAGTTTTCTGGCATAAATCTTCGATTAGTGGATTCTCATCAGCTTGACGAGGCCTACATAGTTGAATTGCAATTAAAAAAAGAAATAGCTAGAAAAGAAATTATAAAAAAAGACACTAAAAAAACAACAGCCATCAGTATAACTGATTTTGTAATTGAAAATGCCGGTGGCGAAAAAATTGCTGAAGGCCTTTTGTATAATTCAGCTATATTAAAAGAAGAAAAAATAGAACAAGCGTAACTGGAAATAGTTACGCTTTTTTGTTATTATTTATTTTGTTAAAATGGGCCTATAGTAAAGTGGTATTACGCCTCCATGGCATGGAGGAGGCAGGAGTCCGATTCTCCTTAGGTCCACTGCTTCGTTCTTCGAACTTCGCAGTGCGCGCACTATTAAGGTAGATTTGATATTTTATAAAGATGTTTTTATATTGAAACGAAGCAGTGTCCTGCGTAGCCTTTAGGCGAAGCATGGACAATTCATTTATGATTTATTATGTTTACTTAATCCAAAGTGATAAAGATAAATCTTTTTACACAGGCGTTACTTCAAATCTTAAACAGAGAATAAAAGAGCATAACCATGGACATGCTCAATATTCATCTGGTAAGATGCCGTTCAGATTAAAATGGTTTGCGGGCTTTCTAAATAAAAAGTTAGCTTATGATTTTGAAAAGTATTTAAAGTCACATTCAGGTATCGCTTTTAGAAACAAGAGGTTGGTCTAAAAATAAAAGGCGGGCTTAAAGCCACATTCTCAAAGCGCGTCCAAGCTATTGAACCATTACGGGTCTCTTGACGTATAGCAACAATTATGCTAAGATAAGTCATTGTGAGTATGGTGCTCACAAAACTAGCGGAACGCTAGTTATTTGAAAACTACAGAACGTAGGAGATAGAAAATGAGACCGAACGCATCGAAGAATCAAGAGTTGACCAAGCAGTATCCGTTCGTGACTGACATCTTGTCGGCGCGGATGGAGCCGCACGACGGCAATGGTGGAACGAGTGTCAACGACCTCACCATTCGCGTCGAGAAGGCTGATGGAGATCTGATGTTTCGCCGCGCCAACAATATTGGCCTCGGCGACTCGTCGTGCATCTTCCAGTTCAAGGGTAACCGTAAGGATCAAGTCATGCGACGCGGCGAGTACCTCTTCGCCATCGACGGCAAGGGGAAAATCGTCAACCGCGTGAACTGGCCGAGGAATGACGAGGAAAAGAGAAAGACCGGCGAGATTTACGGCTGGTCTGCACTCTGGGCGGGACGGGTCACCTTCGCGAACAACAAGGAAGGCTACTCGAATCCGATCTGGGACAAGGTGAAATACCTCGTCTGGGTCACTGTCGAGGCGTGGCATACCGACACGAAGAATGACGACATGCCCGGTGGCAGGTTCGGCGAGTTCAAAGATCGTTCGGTTCACATCACAATCTACGGCGCGCCGGATCAGGGCTTCGAGAAGCTTCAGGAAGAGTCCAGCGTGTACACAAATCTCTCGCTGGACACTCGCGTGATGATACGTGGTGTGCTCGACAAGAACCACGACATTGTCAGCATGGGCGGCATGCTTTACGAAATGTGCATCATGTTCCAAGACGAGGTGTACTTCAACGGCATGAAGGAGGTGTTGGACGGCAGCGAGTTTCATGGTGCGTCCGGTCAGTTCGGCGCGGTCAAGGTGCTTTGCGCCGAGATGTGCGGGTACGACCGTGTCATGCTCGAGGACTCCGCGAGTTACGTCAGCTTCCAGCTCCGTCCGGGCTCGAAGCATATGTATGTGCTCGGACAGCAGGGAACGCTTCCGCAAATTCGTAACCTCGTGCGAACGATGGTGCGGATGTGGAGAGAGAAGCCCGAATTGCGTGTCGCATTCAAGCCGGACAAGAACATTTCGGTCGCATAAGTCTTCAGTTCTTTCAATCCAAGAGGTGTGTATGGAGAAATCCGTGCACACCTTTTTTTGTTCTAATTTTATATAATTAAAAATGTTATACTTAATACAGCATTAGCAAATGGAGACTGTCCGACAATTCGCTTTCGTTACGAAATCCATAAATTTCGAGCGAGGCGAAGCGAAAAAAATGAATGATATTGGAAGCAATCTCATGAATTTTTTTCGCAAAGCCGTAGCCGAAATTTATGGATTGCAGTAGAAATGGAATTGTCGGACAGTCTCGAGAGGAGGAGATAATGGAATCTGCGTTTGCCTGGCTTGATCGGATATTGACATTTGTCGGTAGATTTATTCCCCAGCCCTATATTATAAAAGTGACTGAACGGACGGTTTTGTTTCGATTTGGGAAACGGATTATTTTAAAAGGTCCTGGCTTACATTGGCACTGGCCGATAACCAGTCCTATTGAGACGATGGAGGTGGTGGAACAGGCTCGAGAGTTTAATCCGGCGGTGCTTACAACTAAAGATTGTCGAACGGTGGCGGTGGGCTTTACGCTTCTTTATGAAATTGAAGATTTAATCGTGGCGCTTACTAAAACAGATAGCGTTCTGCAAACAGTTGGCGAGCTTGGAGAAGCGGCAATCGCATCGGTGATTGCGTCACATACCTTTGACGAATTACTCGCTGAAATAGGTAATCAAGATAAATTGCATCGAGGGGCATTCAATAAAAAACTTACCAGATCTGTGCGTCGGTTGGTTAGGAAATATGGTATCAAGGTGAAAAGTTGTAGAATTGGCAATTTTGCCGAATGTTATGTCGTCAGATTAATTCAAAGCACGGCCTAGTCCACGCCCTCGTGTTACGCGCGAGGGTTTTTTGTATAAGGATAATGAAAAGACTATCCACATGTATTTTTACTTTAATGTGATATTATAAAGACATGCGTTTTAAGAGAGCGATGTTTAGCATAAGTGGTGTTGTGTTTGTCATTGGTTTATTCGTGACCGTTCAATTTTCGCTTGCTACGCATGAGAGCGATCCTGTTACGGGAGCGAAAATATGCCACAGCAGTCTGCAAGATTGCGCTCGTAAATTGGGTGACCTGCCACCGACATGCCCTATTGGCGAACAGTGTATGTTTGATGGAAATAAATATCGTTGCGTTGACCAAAGTTACAAAAGCCCGCTTACGGGAAAAAACAGCATTTATAGAACAGCAACTCCACAATGCAAAGAAGATATAAATAATTTTTCTCGGGATTGTCAGGGAACTTGCTCTGAAGATCCTCGTTATGGCGGAGGAACATATGATAAATGTCGTTATCCAAATGATCCCACTAATAAACCCATTGAAACATATAGCCAGTTAATAGAAAGAAGAAAACAGGCCAGTTGTTTATTAAAAAGAACAATTAAACCACCACCGCCAAGTCAATGTCGTAATGTAAGAGGAGATTGTGAAGAAATTTTGCGTTCATTGGTTTATCGGGGAAAATATTTTATCTATAATTCGTGCCGTGCGACTTCTCTTGAGCAGATAAGGAAAATAGCGTTAGTTCAATGTAAAAAGAACGGTTTGTTTGGCGGTTTTTCGGGGCAAGGGAAGATAGATCCTTGTGAAGGTGTGCCGGTGGTGTTAGATTGAGGTTAGTTTTATTTACAATTAAAATAAGGAGGAAGGGCGATGGACATTGTTTTTTTGTGTTTTGTTTTTGGTTTTTCCGGAGATTTAGATGAGTTAAATAAATATTTTGTCAGGGAATATTTTATTGAAGATAATAATGGGAAAAATATTGTTCAATTTGCCGATTGGGAAGTTTATAACACAGAAAAACGCCATTTATCAGCGCATGATAATGGGAAAAGATTAAGGTTAAAATCTAAACTTGGCTACTGGCTAGAAAATATCCCACTTTATCACAACCGTTTTTATAATGAATGTATTGAAATTTTTTTAGAAATAGAGCGAGAATTACCAAGAGCTCAATTATGTATGAAAAATGCTGAAATGAATACCGCAGACATAAAAGGATTAAAATTTATTTTTCCCTATCAGCCGGTCATTGACGAAAAAGATTCCCAAAAAACAAAATTTTGGTGCAGTAACGGTTATAGTTGTACCGCTGATGGAAAGATGGTAATAGGGGCTTTTTGGGTAAATGGCATTTATCACGGCAAAGGATTGATGGAAGTTACGCTGAGTCCGGAATACAGACATATCATTTCTGTCCATGAATATATTCATGCTTCTGGATACACGCATTATTGCGACACGGACAATTCTTTAGAGAATAAAATTTTTCAATGCGCTGAAAGGCCAAGACCCTGAAACACGAAATATCACTATCATTGATAAGGCAATTTTATCTTGATAGCTAGGCGCGAGCCATGAGTTGTGCGGAAGCACTACTCATGGCGAGCAACAAAGCTAGCGAGATATAAATTGCCTTACCCGAAGGGAGCTTCGAAATCATCACGATTTCTTTGTCGCTCCTCCTCGCAGTTCTTCCGAACAGCTTCGTCGTCGCTCCTCGAACTCATGCGATTTCGAAGCTTCAATAATGTGAGATTTCGTATTTCAGGGTCTAATATAAAATCTGCCATCGCGGCAGATTTTTTAATCAATTTTTATTTCTTTTTCGTCAGGATTAACCAATAAAAGAGGTAAAGTTAATTTTTGTCCATAGCGATCAACTTCTATTTTTAAAATTTCATAGGGCTCGGCCTTCAAATAAATCATTTTTAAAAAATTAATCAAATTTCTCGGTTCTTGGCCGTTGCAGGAAATAACGATATCGCCTTTTTGAAATCCAGCCAGATCAACCGTTGAGTTTGGCTTGAAGCCAAAAACCATAATACCCTTTTGGGGTCTAGTATCAATATTCAACTTACTTAAATCCAAATCGGACAATGTCCAAGTATTGGCAAAACCAATTAAACCAACTGTCTGATGCTCAACTTCCCCGCCCCTTTTAAGTTTTGGCAGAAGAAATTTGATATCATCGCTTGGGACAGCTAAGTTAAAAATATTGGGACGAAGAAAGGTCATTCTATTTATCCCAACCACTTCATTAAATAAGTTTATTAACGGACCACCTGAACTGCCGGGGTTGATCATGCAACTGTGAACTAAAAGATGGGGCTGATTTTCATTTATTGAAAAGCCAATAAAATCAACGCTGTTGATGTGGCCGATAGTTTCGGCGAATTTTATTGGCCACGGATTGCCAATCGCCACCACCCGTTGACCCACTTTCAAATTCTCTGATACTCCCATTATGGCGTGAGGCAGATTTTTCGCCGATTCTTGATTGATAAATCTAAATAATGAAACATCTATTTTCGGATCATGTCCTCTAAATTCTATTTCTTCCGGATCATGTTGCAGATCGGGATGGAAAGAAACAAAAATTGATCCCTCAACGAGATGATCTGTGCCATGAGGAATAATGTGCGCATTGCTTAAAACCCAAACACCATCTTGATCTTTATATATAAAACCACTGCTCTTGGCCCAATTTTGATAATGATATTGCGCCCCGTCTTCGTCTTTGCCGTGCTCCCAATAAATAAAATCTATCAATACAACATAAGTTTTTTCCTGATTTAAATTTGGATTATCAACTAACAATAATAAAGTGACGAGTAAATTTAAAATCATCACACACCTCCTTTTCAAAGATGACTAATTTTAGTGTAGCATATAAAGCGCAAGGTTTGCGCTTTTTAATATTAGTTGGTATAATTTTAAATATTGTCACCAGATTTTCTTTATAAAATCTCTTTTTTTGTTTTATTCTTTTTTGTCTCAAGTTTTTTTGTTGTTGGAGCTTATAACGAGGAGCGTTTTATTTTTCGCATTGATCGAGGCGACAGTTTGACCGATATCAGCGCGCGACTTAAAGAAGTTGGTTTAATCAGGTCAACCGGCCTTTTTAAACTTTACACTTTTATTGTTGGGGCCGCTCATCGTTTTCAACCCGGCATTTATCAGTTGGAAAGAAATGAAGGCCTGTTTAAAATTATTCGCATATTGGTTGTTGGTCCTCAACCGATTGACATTGTGATACCGGAAGGCGCCACTTTGCGGGACATTGATTTTAAATTAAATGAGATGGGAATAATGAAGGAGGGAGAGTTGGTGGAATTTCTCGCCAGTTCAGAAATGGATGCGTTAAAAAAAGAATTTTGGTTTATTGGTGATAAAAAAACGCTTGAAGGATTTTTATTTCCCGACACCTATCGTTTTATGCCCGGCACCGACCCATCTATTGCGATAAAGACGATTTTAAGTAATTTTAATAAGAAAGTCATCCCCCTCTTGTCAAAAGTTAAAGATTGGTATAGCATTGTCATTCTGGCTTCATTATTAGAGAAGGAGGTATCGTTAAACAGCGATCGGATGTTAGTTGCCGGTATTTTACAAAAAAGATTGGCATTGGGTATGCCATTGCAGGTGGATGCCACTGTTACCTATATTAAATGCAACGGAGAGTATTTGTCCTGCGAAAATCGACAATTGACAAAATCGGATTTTAATATTGATTCTAACCATAATACATATATGTATAAGGGGTTGCCGCCTTCTCCAATTTCCAATCCAGGAATAGATACAATTAAAGCCGCTCTTAATCCAAAGAAGAGCGTTTATCTTTTTTATCTCTCTAATCCAAAAAATCAACGAACGATTTATTCTCGGACATTCGACGAGCATAAAAATAATAAATTTAAATATTTAAATATCTAAATATTTCAATATGCGTTTACCAATCAAAGTTTTTTCGTCTTTTTCCCGGCCCCTGGTCCCGCAACCTAATTTAGTGGAAGTGCAAACCAATTCTTATAATTGGTTTTTAAAGACGGGCCTAAAAGAACTTTTTGCCGAAGTTTCACCGATTAAAGATTATGCCGGAAAAGATTTAGAACTGCATATTAAAGATTATTATTTTGACGCTCCAAAGTATGATGAAGAATATTCTAAATTCAAAAACCTCACTTACGAAGCGGCGCTTCGGGTGAAAGCGGAATTGATTAATAAGAAAACAAACGAAACCAAGGAGCAGGAGGTGTATTTTGGAGATTTTCCCATGATGACCAATCGTGGGACTTTTATTATTAATGGCGTGGAGCGGGTTGTTGTTTCGCAGTTGATTCGTTCTTCGGGCGTTTATTTTACGGCCAATGTTTGGCGCGGCAAAAAATTATTTGGCGCGAAGGTGATTCCCAACCGAGGCGCTTGGTTGGAATTTGAAACTGACCCGGACGGTTTTATTGGCGTGAAAATTGACCGGCATAGAAAAGCCCCAGCCACCGATTTATTGAGAATTTTTAATTTGACGGATAATGAAGAAATTAAAAAAATTTTTGGCGATTCCATCAACGCCACATTAAAAAAAGATGACTCAAAAACTGCCGCCGAATCATATTTACAAATTTATAAAAGAATTCGTCCGGGAGATTTAGCCACCGCGGCCAATGCCAAAAGTTTAATTGACAGCATTTTTCAAAGATCGGATCGTTACGATTTGTCGGCGGTCGGTCGTTTTAAATTAAATCAAAGATTGGGCATTAAACGGACAGAAAATCGCTTATTGGAACTGGCCGATATTATTGACATTATTAAAGAGATTATTCGTTTGAATGGCAATCAGGCCTCGGAGCCGGACGACATTGATCATTTGGGCAATCGTCGATTGCGTCCGGTTGGCGAGCAATTACAACAGAGAATGAGAATCGGTTTGGCTCGTCAACGCCGCCAGGTGCAGGACAGAATGTCTACTTTAGAAATAAAAACTTTAACGCCGGTTCAATTGATTAACGCCAAGCCGTTGATCTCCGTTGTTAAAGAATTTTTTTCTTCTTCCCAACTTTCCCAATTTATGGATCAGGTTAATCCATTGGCGGAGGTTGAGCATAAACGGCGCATTTCGGCAATGGGTCCGGGAGGATTAACCCAAAAGCGCGCCGGTTTTGAAGTTCGCGATGTTCATCGATCTCACTATGGCCGCATTTGTCCCATTCAAACTCCGGAAGGCGCCAACATCGGATTGGTAAACCACCTATCTAATTATGCCCGTTTAAATGATTTCGGGTTTTTAGAAACTCCATATCTGATTGTTAAAAAGGGAGAGATCACCAAAGAGGTTGTTTGGTTAAATGCCTTGGACGAAGAAAAATACAACATTGCTCATGCCGGCGTAAAATTGGAAGAGATGGGTTTAAATGACCCGGTAGAAGCGCGCGTTAACGGCAATCCGAGCACTTGTTTGAAAAAAGAATTGCATCTGATTGATGTCGCGCCGCAACAATTTATCAGTTTAGCCACTTCACTTATTCCGTTTTTAGAACACGATGACGCCAATCGCGCGTTAATGGGTTCAAACATGCAACGACAGGCGGTTGTTTCGGTGAAAGCTGACGCGCCCTATGTCGGCACCGGCGCGGAGGAAAAGGCGGCTCGCGATTCCGGTCATTTGTTAATTTCAGAAGTGGATGGCGAGGTGGCGGAAGTTGACGCCAAGTCCATTGTTATTAAAACGAAAAAAGGCAACCACAAATATTCTTTAAATAAATTTAAAAGATCAAACCAGTTTACTTGCATTTCTCAAAGGCCATCGGTTGAACGCGGGCAAAAAGTAAAAAAGGGAACAATTCTCGCCGACGGCCCATCCATACAAAATGGCATTCTTGCTTTAGGACAGAATTTATTAGTGGCATTTATGTCATGGGGCGGCGCAAATTTTGAAGACGCCATTATCATTTCCGAAAGAGTTGTTCAGCAAGATCGTTTTACTTCCATTCATATTATAGATTTTGAATGCGATATTCGCGACACAAAACTTGGCCCGGAATTAACTACGCCGGATATTCCCAATGTCTCGGAAGAAAAATTAAAAAATTTGGACGAGGAGGGGATTGTGCGCATCGGCGCAGAAGTAAAACCGGGAGATATTTTAGTGGGTAAAATTTCGCCAAAGGGCGAGAGTGAATTAACCGCTGAAGAAAGATTATTGAGGGCTATTTTTGGAGAAAAGGCACGGGATGTTAAAGATACATCGCTAACAATGCCTCATGGAAAATACGGTCGTATTGTCGGTATTAAAATATTCTCCCGTGAGCGCGGAGATAAATTAGAGCCCGGCATTATTAAAAAAATTCAGGTAGAAATTGCCCAATTAAGAAAAGTCATGGCTGGCGATAAATTGGCCGGACGGCATGGAAATAAGGGCGTTATCTCTCAAGTGCGACCGGTGGAAGATATGCCCTATCTCTCCGATGGCACTCCGGTTGATATTATTTTAAATCCTTTGGGTGTTGCTTCGCGAATGAATTTGGGCCAAATTTTGGAAACTCACTTGGGCTGGTCGGCGCAAACTTTAGGTTATCGCGCCATCACTCCGGCTTTAGCGGGCGCCACAGAAGAGCAGATTAAAGATGAATTAAAAAAGGCCAAACTGCCAGAAAGCGGAAAGACAATTTTATATGATGGTCGGAGTGGTCAGGCCTTTCTTCAGCCAATCACCGTCGGTGTTATTTATATGATGAAATTAAATCATTTAGTTGAAGATAAAATTCATATGCGTTCCACTGGTCCCTACTCTCTAATTACCCAACAGCCATTGGGAGGCAAAGCCCATTTTGGCGGACAACGATTCGGAGAAATGGAAGTTTGGGCTTTGGAAGGTTATGGCGCCGCGCATACTTTACAGGAAATGTTGACTATTAAATCCGATGATGTTTTAGGCCGATCATCCACTTATGAATCAATAATCAAAGGCGAGAAAATAAAAGCCCCAAACATCCCCGCATCTTTTAATGTATTGGTGAGTGAATTGAAGGCTTTGGGTATTGATGTCGAGCTTATGAAGCCACAATACGAAAAAGAAAATCCCTCACCCTTAAAACATCATGAATAATAATTTACCCCAAATTAATTTGAATAGTAGAATTTATCTTACTTCTATAAGGAGTCGTATAGAAGTATTATTACTAATGTTTTAAGGGTGAGGGATGGATTTTCAAGGCATAAAATTAAAAATTGCGTCTCCGGAAGATATTTTAAAGTGGTCGCATGGCGAGGTGATAAAACCGGAAACAATTAATTACCGCACCCAACGGCCGGAAAAAGATGGGCTGTTTTCCGAGCGAATTTTTGGTCCGACTAAGGACTGGGAATGTTATTGCGGAAAATACCGCCGTGTTCGTTATAAGGGGGTTATTTGCGATAAATGCGGCGTGGAAGTAACTCGCGCCATTGTTCGTCGCGAGCGCATGGGCCACATTAAATTAGCCGTTCCGGTTACCCATATTTGGTTTTTAAGGAGCATTCCCTCAAAGATCAGTTTAATCTTGGATGTGCCATTGCCTAAAGTGGAAAAAGTTGTCTATTACATTTCATATATTATCACTGTTGTTAACGAAGATAATCGTAAACGGGCGTTGGATGAAATTAAAAAGGAATTTAAATCAAGAAAAAAGACCGCTAAACAAGAGGGCGTGGGAGCCGATATTTTAAAAGAGGCAATGGAAAACACGGAGGAATTGCTTGCGGATTTATATGTCGGGAAAATTGTTACTGAAACCGAATTTCATAATTTGGCGCGACGATTTGGAGATGTGTTTGAGGCAAGCACCGGCGCTGAAGCCATATACAAAATTTTACAGAATTTAAATTTGGAAAAAATTATCAGTGAAATCAAAAAAGATTTAACCAATGTCAAAGATCCAAGCAAAGAAATGCGCTTGATGCGACGGTTGAAATTGATAAGTTCAATAATAAAAAGCAATCTTCATCCCGAATGGATGATTATGACCGTGTTGCCAGTTTTGCCCCCTGATTTGCGGCCAATGGTCGCTTTGGATGGCGGACGATTTGCCACTTCTGATTTAAACGATCTTTATCGCCGCGTTATTAACCGCAATAACCGTCTGAAAAAATTAATTGAGTTAAACGCGCCGGAAATTATCACTATTAATGAGAAGAGAATGTTGCAAGAGGCGGTTGACGCTTTGTTTGATAATTCGGCGCGATTTGGCGCTCAACAAATGTCTAGCCAACGCCGCCCGCTTCGTTCGCTGGCTGATTATTTGAAGGGCAAACAGGGCCGCTTCCGACAAAACTTATTGGGCAAGCGCGTTGATTATTCGGCGAGATCGGTTATTGTCGTCGGTCCGGAATTGAAACTAGATCAATGCGGTTTGCCGAAAAAAATGGCGTTGGAAATATTCAAGCCTTTTGTTATTAATAAGATTATTGAGAGGGGATTATCTCATAATATTCGCAATGCCAATCGTCTGATTGATCAGGCGTCGCCGGAGGTATGGGCAATTTTAGAAGAAGTGATTACCAATAGAAAAGTTTTATTAAACCGCGCTCCGACTTTGCATCGTTTAGGCATCCAAGCTTTTCAGCCGTTGTTGATTGAAGATTTTGCCATTCGTATTCCGCCATTGGTTTGCGGCGCTTTTAATGCGGACTTTGATGGTGATCAAATGGCTGTCCATTTGCCGCTAACCGATGAAGCGCAGTGGGAAGCGGCCAATATCATGTTGTCCAGCAAGAATGTTCTTAAGCCGGCCACGGGAGATGCAATTGTTGTTCCAACACAGGATGTTGTTTTAGGATGTTATTTCTTAACTAAAGAAAAAGAGAATGCCGTCGGCGAGGGGAAAGTTTTTGCCGACGAGGACGACGCTTTTATGGCTTATGAATATGATCTGGTGGAAATCGGCGCCAAAATCAGGGTCAGAAAATTAGAAACAACATTGGGCCGATTGATATTTAATTCGGTTTTGCCAAAGGGATTGGATTATGTAAATACCAATTTAAACAAAAGCGCGCTGGGCAAGTTGGTGGGTGTTATTATTAATAAGTATGGCATTGATAAAACAGCAGAAATTTTAGACGGCATTAAAAAGATTGGCTTTGAATATGCGACAAAGTCCGGCATTACCTGGAGTATGAGTGATTTGGCAACGCCAAAAGATAAAGAGAGAATTTTAACCGAAGCCAACCAAGAAGAGGCGATGATTCGCGGCCAGTATGAAGAGGGTTTATTGACGGCCAGCGAAAGACGATCGCGAATTATTGAAGTTTGGATAAAAGCGAAATCAGCCGTTGAAAAAGTGGTTCGAAAAGGTTCGTTTGATCCTCACAACCCAATTTATTCAATTATTGATTCCGGCGCTCGAGGTTCTTGGTCACAGCCAATTCAGATGATGGGCATGAAAGGCCTTGTTGTAAATCCAAAAAATGAAATTATTGAATTGCCGGTTAAAACATCTTTGAAGGAGGGTCATACGGTATTGGAGTATTTTATTTCCACTCACGGCGCCAGAAAAGGCACCACCGACACCGCCTTAAAAACCGCCTCGGCCGGTTATTTAGCTCGTCGTCTGGTAGATGTTTGTCAGGATTTAGTTGTTCGGGATATTGATTGTAAAACCAAAGAGGGAATTGAAATTTATCGCAAAGACGGCCAGGAATTTGGCCAAACCTTATCCAGCCGCGCCTTTTCCCGCACCGCATTGGAAGATATTAAAGTTAATGGAAAAGTGATTGTCAAAGCCGGACAGATAGTTGACCGCTTTATGGCTGATAAAATTGACACTTCCGATTTAGAGGCGATTAAAGTTCGTTCGCCGATTACTTGTAAGTCCTTGTATGGTATTTGCGCCACTTGCTATGGTTTTGATCTTGGGAAAAATGAACTCATATCTATTGGCGAAGCGGTGGGAGTGATAGCCGCTCAATCAATTTCCGAACCCGGCACCCAGCTGACAATGAGGACCTTCCATACTGGAGGCGTGGCTGGCGCCGATATTACCCATGGCTTGCCGAGAGTTGAAGAATTATTTGAAGCGAGAATTCCGAAAGGCAAGGCCTTTTTAGCAGAGGAAGATGGTCTTGTCAGCGACATTGAAGAACGAGGTTTATTAAAATTATTAAAAATCAGTTGTCGGGTAAAAGGCAAAACAAAAATTTTAGAATATCCTATCCATCGATCTTTAGAAATTTATTTTAAAGTTGGCGATGAAGTAAAAAGAGGAGATCAGCTTTGTGAGGGACATTTGGACTTGAAAGAAATTTTTAAATTAAGCGGCGCGCGGGCGGCAGAAAGATATGTTGTTAATGAAGTGCAGAGAATTTATGTTTCAGAGGGCGCTTCTATTAATAATAAACACATTGAAATTATTGCCAGACAGATGTTCTCTCGAGTAAAAATCAAAGATTCTGGAGACACAGAATTTATTCAGGGAGACATAATTGAAAAATCTAAATTTTTGGAAGTAAATCGGGCAATTAAAAAAGACGGCAAACAGCCAGCCAAAGCGGCGCAGTTATTTATGGGTATTACTAAAGTGGCTTTATCTTCAGAAAGCTTCTTGTCGGCCGCCTCTTTTATGGAAACGGCAAAGGTTTTGATAAACGCCGCTAGCGAAGCGAAAGTGGATGTCTTAAGAGGATTAAAAGAGAATGTCATTATTGGTCGTTTAATTCCAGTGGGTACAGGATTTCACGCGAAGGAAAAGGCGGCGGAGGAAGCAGATTCTGCGGAGGAGAAGATTGAGTCTTAAGGACTATCCAGTCCACTCTATAAACAGGTGAATTATGGGTTTTCTTTATAAAATAAAACGCCCTCGTGCAACGCGCGAACCGGCTGAGCCAAGTTCGAAGCGCCACGAGAGCTGTGATCCTGTTTTTTCTTCCTGAAGTCCGGACCACGATTTTCGGGGATATCCCTGCAGCTTCTTCACTCCTCCTGCATTTATGCCAGCAGGTGGCTGAATTCTTAGAAAAAGCCCTGGACTTATGTGGTGCGCCCTAAGGGAATCGAACCCCTATCAACCGGTTCGAAGCCGGTTACTTTATCCATTAAGCTAAGGGCGCATTTGTATTTATCCTTTCGGATTATAATGTATATCTGGCGATAATTCCAGTTCGCGGCTATAATATTAAAGTGAAAAAGATAGACAAAAAAGAAATAAAAGATGCGATTACTTTGCTTGAGACGGCTGGTTTTGAGGCGTATTTGGTAGGCGGTTGCGTGCGTGATTTGCTTCTAAATAAAGAGCCAAAAGATTGGGATATTGCCACCAATGCCTTACCTGAAGAGATTCAAAAAATTTTTCCCGATAGCGTTTATGAAAATCAATTCGGCACGGTAGCTGTGAAGACAGAATCGGCCGACCCTACTCTAAAAATTATTGAAATTACCACTTACCGAGAAGAGGGAAAATATACCGACAAAAGACATCCAGATGAAGTGCGATTTTCCAAGGCGATTGAGGATGATTTGTCGCGTCGGGATTTTACGATTAATTCCATAGCAATAAAAATTGACGGAGCGATCGTTGATCCTTTTGCCGGTCAAGAGGATTTGAAAAATAAAATAATTAAAACTGTCGGCGATCCAGGAGAAAGATTTAACGAAGATGCGCTTCGTTTAATGCGGGCAATTCGTTTGGCCGCTGAATTGGATTTCGGCATTGAAAAGAAAACAGCTGATGCGATTAAACGACACGCTAATTTGATGGAAATGATCGCCAAAGAACGAATTCGCGATGAATTTATTAAGTTGATAATGTCTGATCGAGCGGGTGATGGCGTGCGAATGATGGCGGAGAGCGGTCTACTTAAATATGTGATTCCAGAACTAATGGAGGGCGTTGGTGTTGGCCAAAATAAGCATCACATCTTTACCGTTTTTGATCATAATGTCCGCGCTTTAGAATATGCGGTGAAAAGTAATTATTCATTGGAGGTGCGACTAGCTTCTTTACTGCACGATGTAGGCAAGCCGCAAACAAAAAGAGGCGATGGGCCCGATAGCACATTTTACGCTCATGATATTGTTGGCGCAAAAATGACTTTGCGAATTTTAGATCGATTGCATTTCCCCAAAAAAACTGTTGAACAAGTGGCTCATTTAGTGCGCTGTCATTTATTTTATTATAATGTGGGCGAGGTGAGCGCGGCCGGCGTGCGAAGATTTTTGCGCAAAGTGGGGCCGGAGCATATTGATGATTTAATAAAAGTTCGCGAAGCTGATCGTATTGGTTCAGGCGTGCCCAAGGCCGTGCCCTATAAATTGCGCCACCTGCTTTTTATGATTGAAAAAGTAAAACAAGATCCGATTGATACGCGTATGCTGAAAATGAACGGAGACGATGTAATGCGATTAGGAAATTTACAGCCGGGCCATAAGGTTGGCTATATTTTGGCAATTTTACTGGAAGAAATTTTAGACGACCCCCAAAAAAATTCCGAAGACCACTTGAAAAAAAGAATTAGAGAATTAAACGAATTGCCTGACCAAGAGCTAAAAAAAATGTCCGAAAAAGCCCGCGAGCGGAAAGAGGAATTTGAGGGCGAGGCAGAGGAGGAAATTAAGAAGAAATTTTATATTAAGTAGTGAGTTGAAAAAATGTGTAGTTATAATCGTCATAGCAGGGATGACTACACATTTGCTATTTTTAAGAAAGTAATTTATTATATAGTCCAATCTGGTTTTTCGTGTCTTTGACAAAGGAGTAGAAAATGAAAGTCAAATTTTGGGGTGTGCGAGGGAGCGTTCCTTCGCCATTGACCGGTTACGAGGTCAGGGAAAAAATTATTAACGCAATTCAGATGTCGCCAGTAGAAGCTCTTTGTGGGGAGGATATAGAAACTTTTTTAGAAGATACGCCTTTTTATAAAACATCAACTTACGGTGGCAACACTTCTTGTGTTGAAGTTGTATGTTGTGGTGATGAGCGATTTATTTTTGATATGGGAACTGGGCTAAGAGAATTAGGCAACTCTCTGATGAAAGAAATGTTTGATAGCAAAGGAATAAAAGTGAATTTCTTTTTATCTCATGTGCATTGGGATCATATTCAGGGATTGCCCTTTTATTCTCCCTTATATATCAATAAAGAGTTGGGTATTAAAAATCGTTGGACATTTTATGGCGGTACTGATTGGCAAAGAAAGGCAGAAATCTGTTTGCAAGGTCAGATGGATCCGCCCAATTTTCCCGTCAGTTGGGCAGAGATTTTCAAGATGACATACGAAATAAAATTTGAAGGGGTGTATGATCGAATGCAGATTGGCCGATCTCGTGCTAATCTTACAACAAGAAAATTAAATCATCCACAGGAAACATACGGTTATCGTATGGTGGAACATGGAGGAAGTGGTGTAGTACTCGCTTATACCACCGACAATGAGCCATTTGATCCGTTGGAGCCCGATCCACGCTTGCTTGAACTTGCAGATCAAGCTGATGTTTGGATCACCGATTGCCAATATACGCAAGATCAATACAATGGTAAGAGAAATGCTGGCGGCGTGCCTCGGCACGGCTGGGGTCATTCGTATGATATCGCTGTCGCCAAAACTGCGGTAATGGCGAAAGTAAAAACCGTTGTTCTTTTTCATCACGATCCGATGTCAGATGACCAAAGAATTTTTGATATGCAACATAAAGTAGAAGCCCTTATTCAACAAATGGGTGGCAATTCAAAAGTAGTCGCCGCCCACGAAGGCTTAGAAATTATTTTGGAATAATTACTTTAACAGGTCCGGCCTTCCGGACCTTTAATTTTTATTAGAAAAGATTTATAATAATAGCAAAACAGGGATTAGTGTACCGGTAACACGCACCGTTCGGGTCGGTGAGACAGTGGGTTCAATTCCCACATCCCTGACTAATTACAAAAACCCCCGTCATTGGTCCTCAGGGGCTTTTTCCGTGTATTCTAAAATGATATCGTCAATCCACATTTCGCCGACATTGGCGCCGGTAATTCTAAAATCAATGGCTATAGTTGTGGTCTCTTTTCCTAAAGTAAAAATTTGTTCAAAATATTTCCACCTTCCCTCTATTATTAATTGTTCATCGAATCCGCCATCCAATCGATACCAAGCGCTAGGCGTGTCTTGATATTCCATTACACGAACATTGCAACTGCCTTCAGTCCCTATGGCAATAAGATAGTAAAAAGAAAGTTTCAATTCAGATCCATATTTAACCGGTAAATCATCAAAGCGGAAGTATTGAAAACCTTGCACATCAGCTGTTAGGCATAGACTATCAGGCGTTGATCGAAATTGACGCGTGTCTTTGCGTTCGTCGGGTATTTTACTGAGAGTGATTTTAGGTTGAGCAGAGTAGTTTTCTTGCTCCAGAGGAATCTTATCCAAAAAATAAATATTGCCGAGCCGGATTTTAATATCGCGCTCTCCAAGCAGAGGATCATAAGTTCCGTATAAAAAATGTTCATGCTGGATCTTTAGATAACACCAAAATTCTTGTTGGGGAGCTAATTTCAGAGGTATCCAGTAAATCTTATTTTTAAATGGATTTTCTTCTAAATTTAAAGAAAAAGAAGCATTAATGCGTTCTTGGCAACGATTTCTGTCGTTAGAGTTGGCGATAACAGTGGTCTGCGCCGAATTAATTTCGGATAAATTTATTTTCATCGCGATTTTTTTAGAAATAATATGGGGTGGACAAGAACTATTAGACACCCAAGCTTTATACTCAAAATCAATGTCTGGTCCAAGTAATTCAATTTTTTCTTCGCCACAGTATTTAATTTTATAGACAATATTCCAGGTGGAATTTTCTTGACTGATTCGGCGATCTAAAAGTATTAACTGCGGAGGTTGGGATACAATTAAATAGTATAAAATCAACATGTTCATGTTCGGCTCCTTCCTATGTTGTAAAAAAGCTGCCAATCTATAATATGTTAACATAAAAGTATGCACAAGATTATCGCTTTCGTACTGGCCGAAATGCCCAAAGTGGTTAGATCCGGCGGAGAAATGACCGAGGTCAAGCCGCTTCAAAGCGCTCCGCACTATTTTTCGGCGGCAGTGCCACGGCAAGTAATAATTGAAAAGGAAGGCAATTTCTTGATTAAGGCCTACTCGCCCAATATTTTGTTGGTTGAAACTACAGTAGAAGTAGAGAGCGTTTTTAGTGACGAGGCCTTTGAGTTGAGAGAAAAATTAATTGATGATTGTCAGAAAATTATCAAAAAAAGAGGTGGAAATTTTGAATTGAGCGAGGAATATGCGGTGGCCGTTGTTTCTCATTACGAAGGCGACCCGGAACAATATTTGCAATTCTCATCTCGCATCACCAGTTTTCTTAAATCGGAAAAATTGCCATTGGACGAACATGAAATACAATATACACTTTCCACTCAATTAAAATATGCTAAAGATGATTTGGTGATTGTTGATTGGGACGGCGCTTTTATTTTTGAGCCAAGAGGAGAAATTGACGCCATGATCGAGCTTTTTCAGATTGTCAATTTACAACTATTGCGCCATCGCATGCTTGATTCTGAATTAGACCAACGATTGATCAAGGTAAATAAAATGATTCAGGGAGAGGCGATTCATCGCGTCTATTCCAGCAACAAAGAATTGGCTAAGGCATTTAAGGAGGTGATCACGCTTCGCACAAAGTCCATCGGCGAGTTTGACGCGCTAGAGAGAGATATTAAATTGATCGGGGATTGGTATTCGGCTCGCCTTTATGATTTTGCGGCGAAAAAATTAAAAATTGGCGAATGGCGACAATCAATAAAAGAAAAACTGGATTCGTTGGAAGATATTTACAGTATTATAGTGGAAAAATTTACCGTTTCTAAACTTCATTCTTTAGAGATAATTCAGATAGTTTTATTTTTCATCTTGCAAGCCGGCTGGTTCGCGCTTATAATACTAGAGTTTCTATATTTTACCAGATAATCTTGGGGCTTGTAGTATAGTGGCAATACGCCGCATTCGTCCCGATTTATAGAAATTTTAAAATGTTTTATGTTTATATTTTAAGATCAAAATTTAATAATGAATATTATATTGGAAGTTGTAATGATATAAAGAAAAGATTAATATTACACAATCGTGGTTTAGTCCCATCTACAAAAAGATATATCCCTTGGAGTATTGTTTATATTGAAGAATATAAGGATTTAACAAACGCAAGAAAAAGAGAATTACAAATAAAAAAATGGAAAAGTCGTTTTGCGATTGAAAACTTGATTAAACATTTTAAAATTTCTCTATAAATCGAGGATCCTCGATAATTTTGGTGGGCCTATGGTCCAGTGGTAGGGCGCCACATTCGCATTGTGGAGACAGGAGTTCGATTCTCCTTAGGTCCACGGGCCCACCAAAGTTATCGGGACATTGTGCCGATTTTGAAAAAAATCGAGCATCCACGATGGCTATGCCATCGGGACGATTCTCGTCAAATCCACACCTTCGCTTTCTTGGGGAAGCTTCGGCGCGCAAGCACATCAAAGTTTAACGGAGAATATTTGCAAAATTTATCGTAAGAGCGCATACTAAAATACATATGAAAAAATTATTATTAATTTCGTTTGTTGTTCTTCTTTTGGGGATATTTTCTTTTAATATAATCAAGGCGTCGCATTCATGGGGTAATTTTCATTGGTTCAGATCAGTCAATCCCGCAATGCTTGCGGTCGGGGATAATGTTTCTTCGGTATGGGATGGATATCTTAATACGGCGATTGGCGATTGGAATTCCTCAACGGCTGTTCGGCTAAATAAAGCGTTAGGGCTTACCAATCCAAAAAATTGCAGGCCGGTTGCCGGACGCATTGAAGTTTGTAATTCAAGATACGGAAATAATGGATGGTTGGGCATTGCTCAAGTCTGGGTTAATGGCGATCATATTATGCAAGCTACTTCTAAGATGAATGATACATATTTTAATACTTCACGATATAATACGCCGGCTTGGCGGCGAATGGTGATGTGTCAAGAATTGGCGCATGATTTTGGCCTTGATCATCAAGATGAGAACTTTAGCAACCCTAATTTGGGCACTTGCATGGATTATACAGACAACCCGAGCGGTCCTCCTTCCAATGAACATCCTAACGCGCATGACTACGGACAGCTGGAAATAATTTATGCACATCTTGATTCGGCAATGTCGGCATTAGCTTCAAAAATTAATAATGGAAACCAAGAAAATAATGAAACTGATTTTTCTGATCAAGCGGAGTGGGGCAAAGAGCTCCGTAAAGATTCGCGAGGCCGCACTAGTCTCTATGAACGCGACTTGGGCCACGGGAAAAAAGTTATTACGCATGTTTTGTGGGTTGATGATTTAGAGAGGGAGTAGAGATGAAAAATATTGAAATTGAGATTCAGGTTAAGATAGAAAATATAAAGCCTCTTTTAATTTTTTTAAAAAAGAGTGGTCAGTTTAAATCCGAAGAAAAACAAATTGACCAATATTTTACCCCTGCACATAGAGACTTTTTAGCAGTTAGACCGGTTAAAGAATGGTTACGGTTAAGAAACTCTAATGGAGTTTATTCTGTCAACTATAAAAATTGGCAATATAATAAAAAAGGCGAGGGGCTTTATGCGGAAGAATATGAAACAAAAATTGCCGATTTAGAAAAAGTGAAATCTATTTTTCAAATACTTAATTTTAAGAAATTAATTAATGTCGACAAAAAAAGAAAAATTTGGAATTATAAAAATTGGGAAATTTCGCTGGACTCCGTAAAAGGATTAGGTGATTTCGTGGAAATTGAATTTATAGGAAAAAATAGAAAAGATCCAAAAAAAATTATGATTGAAATGATAAATTTTCTTAAAGAACTGGGTTGCGGAAAAATTGAAGAAAATCATGTCGGTTATCCGTTTTTACTTTTAGGGAATAGACGATGAATATGATTACCATTGAAGATTTTAAAAAGTTAGATATACGAATTGGCAAAGTTTTGTCGGCGGAAAAAATTCCAAGCGCTGATAAATTATTGAAATTGGTTTTTGATATTGGCGGCGAGCAGAGGCAAATTGTTGCTGGTATCGCTCTGGTTTTTCCCGACCCATCCGTTCTTATTGGAAAACAAGTTCCGGTGCTTTTAAATTTAGAACCTCGTCAGTTAAGAGGGGAGACGAGTTTCGGCATGATGTTATGTGCCGATAATGATGGCAAGCCAATATTATTATCTCCGATTGAAGAAGTTCCTCCAGGTATTATTGTAAAATAGCTCCTTTAAATATATTTTGGGTAGATTGTTGAATCAATATGCGCATCAATAATACTTATATCAAATTTGATCTAGAACAAACCTTTTTAGATACTGTAAAGAAAAATTTAATTGGGAAGTTGAAAATCTTCCAACCGAAGCCTTTATGGCAGCAATTGCCCAATCGATAAATCGTTCGCAGGAAAAATATTTTTAATTGTCTTTTCATTAATAAATATGATATTCTGTGGGTATGGAAAATATCCAAGAAACATATCAATACACAGCTATTTTTGATCTTAATGAGGATGGCGGTTACACTGTAACTGTCCCATCTTTACCCGGCCTTGTTACGGAAGGTAAAAATTTAGAAGAAGCCAAAGCGATGGCGGAAGATGCTATTCGTTGTTATTTGCAAGGACTAAAAGACGCCAATGAAGATATACCAGAAGAAAAAGAAGTGGATCAAGTTCGGGTTACGGTAAAAGTTTAATGCCCAAGCTTCCCAGGGTTACTCCTAAGAAAGTATTAGCCGCTCTCCAACGAACTGGTTTTTATATTAATCGTCAAACGGGAAGTCATATAAATTTGCGCCACAACACGAAAACCCATTTACATGTTGTTATTCCAATGCATGATAATGATTTAGCTCCAAAAACTTTAAAATCTATAATCTCTCAATTAGAAATTACTTTGGAAGAGTTCTTAAAGATTTTATAAAATGGAAATAAAAAACTATAAACATCTTTACCTGCTCGCGTTTTTAATAATAATAACTATTATTGCCTACACTTGGCTTTTAAATTCAGAATATTTTGAGCATTTTTTAAATTGGTCTCGGCAAAATATTATTCTATTTTATTCAGTATTAATATTTTTGAAAATATTTGGTATTGTTTGGCCGCCATTGCCGGGCGGCCTTTTGACTATCGGATCAATTCCAATTATTGGTTGGCAGGGAGCTTATATAGCGGACATTACGGGGGGTATTATTGGCTCGTCAATCGCTTTTTTTATTGCTAAGAAGTGGGGTTATAAATTTTTACATAAAATATTTGATCAAGTGATAATAGACAGAATCAAGCAGATAAAAATAAAACCAAAACATGAAATTGAATCTGTAACTGTTTTTAGAATATTCGGCGGATCAATCGTGGAAATGGTTTGTTACGGCGCCGGTATTTTGGGGATTAAATACAGAAATTTTTTAATCGGCACTGTTTTGTCACATTTAATTATTGGTCTGCCATTTTATTATTTAGTGGGCGGAATAATTGGAAAAGAAAATGTTTTATTTAACTTAGTTCTCATTGCCATTTTCATTCCTCTTTTCTTTTTTGCCAGAAACAGGTATTTTGAGTAAAGATGACTGATGATATAGGAAAATCGTATAATTTAGTAATGAGACACAAAATTTATTTATATTCATTGCCATTATTATTAATTGGATTTATCGGTTCGAATATTGCCTATGCGGCAACGCCGACGCTTTCCCTTTCTTCTAGTGGAAGTGATATTCAAATATCCGTAACAGGGGGCGACCCAAATGCGTCAGTGTTTTTTTATTACAATATCAATAGTCCTTCCGGGAAAAGCATTACTACTGTTGGCGCTACAGACAACAACGGCTCTTTTTCGGCAAAAATAAATTCTTCACTATATGGGGTAGATACGGGCAGTTCTATCTATGTTATTGTTAACGGCCAGCAATCGGCAACACAGACATGGAATTCCGGGCAAAACAGCGGTAACACATCAACTGGCTCATTTTCTTTAGGGCAGACAAGCCCATCTGTTGCTGTTGGCCAGACTGTTTCTGTCAGTATTTCTGGCGGAACAGGATATTATATTTCCAACAATTCAAATTCAAATATTGTTTCACCGACAATAAATAACAATTTCTTGATGTTATATGGTGTAGCTACCGGAACGGCTTCGGTGACAATATGCGCCTCGTCTGGTGGATGTAGCACGGTTTCTGTTACGGTAATAGGCGCATCTGCCTCCGCCGTAATAACTCCAATACCAAGTTCCAATAGCGATTTATTGGCCACGATCCAAAATATGCAGAGTCAGCTAGTCCAGATACTTTCCCAGATTCAGATAATGGCGACTAAATTAAGCCAACTCGCTTTAAGTATCAAGCCAATAACTCCCACCGTTATTTCAACTAATAGCAAGTATCAATTTTTAAATCCGTTGGCAATCGGCGATATTGGCGCAGATGTTACTGAACTGCAAAAGAAGTTGAAGGCGGAAGGAATATATGCGGGACCGATTAACGGCAATTTCGGTTCATTGACGCAGGAAGCGGTTAAAAAATATCAGATTTCGCATGGCCTTAGCCCCCTTGGAAATATCGGTCCCGCCACTCGCGCGGCGTTGAATTTGTGATTGTCAAATTTCGTAATTCAAGGTAGTATTTAGCTACTTATATTTATGGCTAAACGACCACCAATTGTCGTGGTAATGGGACATGTTGACCACGGAAAAACTACATTATTGGATTACATCAGGAAAAGTAACATTGCCGGCAAAGAAGCAGGGGGTATTACCCAATCTATCGGCGCCTATGAGATTACCCACAATAATCAATTAATTACCTTTATTGACACTCCGGGGCATGAGGCGTTTTCTAAAATGCGCCAGCGCGGGGCTAAGGCGGCAGATTTAGGTATTTTAGTTTTGGCGGGAGATGACAGTGTTCAAAATAAAACCAAAGAGGCCTTTAAAATTTTAGAGGAAAGTAAGACACCGATCATT
>ERZ1292623.980-Hain-H51-01um-R1-980-length-28533-cov-5_pt1 | contig 28533 bp, 22 predicted proteins | sample MGYA00564398_ERZ1292623 | MGnify/ENA primary metagenome ERZ1292623 (study PRJEB36523, sample SAMEA6512633) | groundwater metagenome | collected 2019-01-07 | study: AquaDiva: Metagenomics assemblies of 32 groundwater samples | reverse complement strand
GTTTTCAGGGTCAGCGCTCAGCGTTACTGCTTAAAGCGTTCGTTTTTTTAATTGCGCTCTGGTTTGCGGCCGCGAGCGAGGGTGGTTTCATGCCCATACTTTTTTTCCTTGGATCGGCATCATGGGCATACCTCACTCCATTTGAGAACGCGGCAAGTCACCGGTTCACATTTCTTGCGCTCCTGATTGCTTCTGCAATTGCCATTTCTGGAACAATCCATGAGTTGTGGCTCATCCTTACTGCTTCCATCATCGCATATGGAATTTTTGGTTTGAAAGCTCGTTATTTTGTCTATCGCACCCGCATTCATTATTTCGTAAATCTTGCGCTCACTTACGCGACGTTTTTCCTTTTTTTTATTTCTGATCGATCGCAATGGTTTATGCCCAAATTAGTGCTTGTTGGCATAGCGATCTTTTTCTCATGGAGAGAATTTTTCTTTGCGGCACGAGAATATGAGGGCAGTATCCAACATCTACCGCATGAAGGACGAGCCCCGAGGTATGAAACTGTTCTTGGGGCATTCTTTGCGCTTATTGCGTGTGAAGTGGCATGGACAGTGAGTCTTTTGCCTCTTGGGGCGATAAACGCGGCAAACCTTTCTTTTCTTGCCGCATTTGTAATGAGCGATGTGCTAGAAAAACAAATTACGGGAAATCTCTCAAGGAGAGCAATACTTATTGCAGTTACTATTGCCATTTTTGGAACGATTTTTATTTTAGGTACTTCGGGTTGGTAAGTCATATTTTTTAATTGCCGGATTTTACGGCATTTGACATTACCTTGCCGCATTATTTACTATTCCCTCATGAATATGGACGCCCAGGCGGATCGGATTGCTTTTGCACTCATCAAAATAGCTGCGTATGTGCGGAGACCCGAACTTCGCCGAAGAATTGAAGAATCAGCATTTAATCTGATTGAAATGGTCGCAAAACGGGATATTCAGCGGTTCTTCGAGGCGATTCCAGCAACCGAGGCACTGGTACGGGTAGGAAAGACAATCTATGAGATAGAACCCATGAATGCCGATATGCTCATATCAGAAATCGGCAATCTCAAATCGGAAATACGGCAAATTGCCGAATTATCACTTCCGCCAAAATATGAACAGGTTTTCAACTCTGTTCAGCTTCAGAATCTATGGAATAGTAGCCAACAGACTGGTTTTCGGAAGATCGAGGAAGATATCAAAAACTACCGATTCCGGCCAGAAATATCTAAAATCCATTCTGAAACAATAATGGCAAAAACTGATTCTCAAAAGCCTAAGAGTCAAGAAATAATTGAAGAAAGAAATAAAGAAGATAAAGAAGAAAACGGCACAAAATCAGAAGGTATCCTCTCTACTTCTCTTACATTAGATAATCCGGCAATGCGGCAATCGGCAATTGCCGATAAGATTAGAAAATTCGGCAATAAGACGGCCCAGCTTAAAGATATTGTTGCCGAATTCTCTAATGTGAGTGAGCGGACTTTACGGTATGATCTTGAACGGCTTTGTAATCAGGGAGTAATCGAGCGAATTGGGCAGGGGGGCCCAGGCACCTACTATCGGGCGAGAGTTATATAAGTAGGCGACACGGTCGTGTAATAAGCTAACCGCAGCTTCGTTATATACTTTAGTCAGCGTATGGCCGCGTGGGTTATTCACATAACTTCTGTGGCATGCTAGGATAGCAATCGTTCTCTCTACTTGATATAGTAGGTAATGCTTAGTGTGAGGCTAGGCAATAATTACAATAAACAATTGACGATTTGCAATATTGTAAATCGTTCATTGTAAATTGTTTTTCAGCCCAATGCCTCGCCGAAAGCGCGAGTTTTTTATTTGATATAGGGCCACCTCGTGCGTTCCCAATTGGTCGATTCCCATGGATCCAGGGAAAGGGGATAAGGAGGTGTGGCTTCTTGAAAAAAAGCGGATCCAAACAAAAAAGGCGAGGAAGCAATATGTATCGACATAATGCTCCCTCTCCCCGATTCACAGTTATTAACCAATTAGATATATAGAAAAGTTACAGCACAGACATGAGTAGCAAATTAACGACGAAAATTGTTTCGACAGTAGTCTCCGTGGCTACCGTCGTTTCGCTTTCCGGTTCGTCGCTTCTCGTGCCGGTTGCGTTTGCGCAGACAACTTCGCAAACGATCCAGCAATTGATCGACCAGATCAACGCTCTTAAGGCACAATTGGACGCACTCCAAGGTACTACGAGCACCGCCACGAAGTGCACCTTCACCCGCTCCCTCACAGTGGGTTCGACTGGTACCGACGTGAAGTGCCTCCAGCAGTACCTGAACGGAGCCGGCTTCAAAGTCGCACAGAGCGGCGCTGGTTCTCCCGGCAATGAGACGACGTACTTCGGAAACCTGACAAAAGCAGCAGTTGCTGCATGGCAGGCGGCGAACGGCGTTGCCCCGGCAGTAGGTTACTTTGGTTCTATCTCGCGAGCAAAATACACTGCACTTGCAGGAACGACACCTCCAGTGACACCGCCAGTAACGCCTCCCGTAGGAGGGAGCGGACTCACGGTCACTTCAGGTACGCAAGTTGCATCTGGAATGCTTCACCCCGACAACGCAGTCCGAGTTCCCTACACCGCAGTAGTCTTCACCGCTTCATCGGATGGAGATGTGAAAGTGAACTCTTTGACGGTTGAACGGCAGGGAGCTTCAACGGATGCAACGTTCTCGGGAGTCGTCCTCCTCGATGAACAGGGCGTTCAGGTTGGTCTTGAGAAAACATTGAACTCGAACCACCAAGCGATCCTCTCTGAACCGTTTACCGTAAAGGCGGGGACGTCGCGAACCATGTGGGTCGCGGCGAACCGCACCACCGGCGGCTCGAACGGAACTCAAGCGCAGTTCGCGCTCGTTTCGGTTTCAACCTCGGCAGCGGTTAATGGATCGCTCCCGATTGTCGGCACTACTCGCACTATGAACGTGAGTGGTTTGACGATCGGTACGGTAACGGTAGCAACCGGGCCAGATAAGTCCGTTGCAACCACAACCGAAGATGCAGGAAAGACGATGCTTTTCACCGCTATTCGGGTGACCGCAGGTTCTACCGAGGATGTCCTCGTGAAGTCCATTCGGTTCAACCAGGTGGGCACTATCGGTACGGGTGATATCACCGGTCTTGAGGTAAAAGCCGGCGGCGTCGTATACCCCCACACCGTTTCCACGGATGGGAAATACTTCACCGCAGTCTTCGGAAGCGGTCTTACCATTACTAAAGGCAATAACCTTGATGTAACGTTCGGTGGCACGCTCGCTGGCGGCACAAATCGGACCGTGAAGTTCGACGTTTACCGCATGACTGACATTGCGGTTGACGGCAAGCTCTTCGGCTACGGGATAAACCCGACCGCAGGCACAGGATTTACCTCGACAAACCCTGTCTACTTTGCCTCAACAATCACCGTTGGCAAAGCGACCATGAACGTTGAGAAAGATCCGAATGTCGCTTCGCAGAATATTGCGATCAACCTTGCGGACCAGCCCCTCGGTGGCTTCATTGTTGACGTGAAGGGCGAATCGATTTCGGTGGCAAGTCTCGTATTCCAGGTACAGCCAAGCAACGTTTCTGGCGGATCGATCGAAACTGGCGCGAATGTCGACCAGGTGAAGATCGTGAATTCAACAGGTCAGGTTCTCGCAGGACCGACCGATGCGGTTACCGCAGGTACGGTGACGTTTACCGACACTATCACCTTCCCGGTTGGTAAAACCTACATTCGGCTTCTCGCGAAGCTCGACACCGCATTCGACAGCAACGACACGATGAGCGCATCCACGACCCCGTCCTCAAACTGGACTACGGTCACGGGTGTATCGACCGGAGAGACCATCACTCCAGCACCGAGTTCCTTGGTGACCGCAAACACGATGACGGTAAAAGGCGCGGTGCTTAGCTTGAGCGTTTCGCCAAGCCCGATCGCGCAGACCGTTGTGTCCGGTATTACCGGGTTCACGTTCGCAAACTACCTCTTAAACGCCCAATCATCGGGTGAGGATTTGCGGATGTCGACTCTCCCGATCGCATACGACGCGCGTGGCAACACGGCGACGAACCTTACATCCTGCCAACTCTACGACGGCGCAACATCGGTTACGACCGGTTCGAATATCGTGAACCCGTCTGCAACCGCATCTTCCACCACCTTCACGTTTGACGGCTCTGGCTTGGTCGTTCCGAAAGGAGTGGTGAAGACACTCGCCTTGAAGTGCAACATTGCAGGAGGCGCAACGGGAAACTACGCGTGGGGTATTGACGCGGGAGCAACCTTTAGCGCCACCGGACTCACGTCCGGTCAGTCGCTTACTCCGACCGCAACCGACGACAGCGGTCGGATCATGACCCTCGCTGCGGGCGGTTCGTACGCGGTAAGCGACGACTCTACTCCTGGCTATCGCATCGTAAACTCGGGCGCAACCGACGTGGTGCTCACACGGCTCAAGTTCTCGGCGTTGGATGAAGCGGTTGACGTGCGGCAGATTCGTCTGCAGTTCACGACAACGGCATCAAACACACCACTGAACCTCTTGGGTCAGACGGTTACCCTCTACGATGAGGCAAATCCGACCGTCGCGCTTGGCACCGCGCAGTTTGGTTCCGGAGGCACGGTTGGCGCCGACATGGCAACGACTACGCTCAACTCTGGCACACTCGTTATTCCCGTAGGGGGATCGAAGACCATACTTGTGAAGGGCAGCATTGCGGGTATCTCCGCAAACGGCCCCATGACGCGATCAGGCGATCTTCTGAAGGTTGACTATGACGGCACGCTCGCGGGTTCCGCGAACGGCGGAAACTACGGCGTGGGCCAGTCCTCGGGTACGGAAATCTCGCCAACAGGCGCAGACACCGCGGTCGGAGGCGTCCGAATCTTGAAGGCGTATCCCGTCTTCACGAAGCTCTCACTTCCGGTAGGAGAGAACACGCTCGTCACAAAGGCAGGCAAGACGGTCTACCGCTTCAGCGTGGAGGCAGTCGGCGGCGATGTACGCATTGCGAAATTCACCTTCAACGTGAGTTCCAGTACGGGTACATCGGCGAGCGCTACGACGACTAAATACTCCGTCTACGCCTACACCGATAGCTCGTACTCGCAAGCCGACACCGCATTCTCTGGCACCGGACTCTTGAACGCGAGCCAGTGCTATGGAAGCGGTCTTGACAGCAAGAACGGAGCATCGATCGCAAACACGGTAGGATTGGGTCACACCAACTCCCAGATCGAAATCTTCCCCGATGCTGCGGCGACCGCGTGCGGTACGGCTCACTCCACCACGACCTACCGAGTACCAGTTGGGTCAACCAATAAACGGTACTTCGACTTCCAGGTTGATGTGGCGAGTGTGGAAACCGTAAGTGGCACCGAAAGCTTCACAGTGAAGCTCTTAGGCGACGCTGCCTTCCCGACCGCTCACCAGGATTCTGCTGATTCGCAGAACGGTGACATGGGTCGCGCAGGGCACCAGAGCGCAAGCGTAGTGAGCGTTGACTCCGACACGAATGACGACTTCATTTGGTCGCCGAATTCAACCTCGTCAGCGTTCGCGCTCTTCGACTACGACTTCACAAACGGCTACCAAGTGCCGGGTCTCCCAGGGAACGATATGTCCATCGAGACCTTCACGAGCTCGAACTAACACTTGAGTTTGTTAGTTCCGTGAAAGCCAGGCCCCTCCCCCGCCATGCGGGGGTGGGGCTTCGGTTTTTCCGAATTATCAGTTAGACTGTTTTTACTATGCGTAAAAAATTAACGATACTCCTGGGAGTATTAGTAGTGATTATTGCGGCTGGAGCGGCGTTCTTTATAATCAGAGATATTCGGAAAGGCGAAGAGTTAAATCCGCCTACCGGAACTTCCACGAGCCCTATGCCGAATCCCTCGCCAGAAATTTCCGCTCCAGATCTTGACAGAAACATCCATATTACCGCACCCCTCTCTGAAGAGAATAAGAAAAAGGCACGGGAAGAAATTGATCGTCTAGTGGCGGCGCTAAAGGAAGACCCGGATTCTTACAATGACTGGCTCTCACTCGCGCTCTACTGGAAAATGATTGGAGATTACGATGGAGCCCGTGAAATCTGGGAGTATCTTGCAGAGACTCGGCCGGGCGAGGCAGTATCGCTCCACAACCTTGGCAATCTCTACGCAAATGAACTCCATGACTTTGCAAAGGCGGAACAGTACTACCTAGAGGCGATCAAAAGGCGTCCGGAATTCGACTACCTCTACTACGCGGTTTACGAGTTCTATCGGTACTATGTGAAAGACCTTGTAAAAGCGAAGCAGATTCTTGACCAGGCAATCGCCGCGCTGGATCCAGAGAGCGGAGCGAAATTCGGGGAACTCCGCGCGAGTTTCTAGTTTTAGTGGTACACACGCTTCGTTTCGCGTACCATTGCGTCTATCCGGTAGCGGGTAGCGACTGACGTTGCGATTGCGTGGCGTGCTTCCTCGCGGAGCGAGGGATTCTCGAGAAATTTATTTATGCGCGCAGCCATTGCCTCCGGGTTTTTCATCGGCACAACAGAAGCCGGAAAGTCTTTAAATACTTCGGGCATGCCCCCTGCGTCAGTCACAATTGCAGGAACGCCGGCGGCTCCTGCCTCGAGGATGCTGTAGGGAAGACCTTCCTTTATTGACGGAAGAATAAATAAGTCAAAGGATTTTAGAAGTATTGCATCATCGCCTCTAGGTGACACAAAAAACAAACGATCATCAACTTGTAACTTACCACTTAAAACTTTTAACGTTTTGAACTCCGGCCCATTTCCAATAATAATGCAAATTGCTCTTGGAACGAGAGCCATCGCCCGGATGAGCGTCCCGTAATCTTTTTCCTTTGAGAGTCTTCCTATTGAACCAACCCAAGTGGAGTTCATGAGTTCATGAGTTGATGAGTTGAGAAATTTTTCTGTAGCAAGTTTCGAAAGAATTGCTTTTCTAGCAATTTCGCGGTCGAGGAATTTCATGTTTGGATCGATGCCATTCGGGATCGTGACGAGTTTCCGTGCAGAGGCAATGCGGTAGTGAAGTGCGATGTCGTAATCAGCGCCGGAAACATTCACAATAGCATCTTGGAAGTATGCTGCGGTACGGTGGAGAAGCGCGTAAGCGACACGAACAAGGTAGGGTGGATGGTTTGCGGGATTAAAAACCCATCCGTGCGCGGTGAACACCACACGGGCCCGTGGAGTACCTTTTTTTCGAAGCAATGAGTTATATAGGAAAGCGCTGAAGGCGCCGAGTACTCCAGCTTTCGAACTATTGAGGTGAATGATATCGGGTGAGAAGCTTCGGAATGCTCTTGCAAGACTTGCGATTGCTGCAACGTCATTCACGAAAAATGGCACGATCCGGTTCGAGAGCGATGGGATATCTTTCCCTCCGGTGATTGTTACTGTTTCGAACTCGTTTTTCGGGAGTGCAGTAGTAAGGTCTCGAACGTAACGTTGGGCGCCGCCAATGCCCCCCGAGGTAAGTACGTATATGATTTTTAGCTTTCGATTGTTCATTTCGTTACTATAGGTATAACCTTCTATGCCGAGCCGAAGTAATATAGCAGTATTTTCGTACGCCTACCTGCCTTTCGTTGGAGGCGCAGAACTTGCGGTAAAGGAAATCACTGACCGATTACCCGGTCGGCGATTTATTTGTTTTACAAACCGCTTCGAGAAATCTCTTCTCGAGGAGCGTCTCGGGAACGTACGAGTGATTCGGGTCGGTGCCAGTGATCTCTATCAAGTTTCAGTTCTTAGAAAAATTCGCTACATGTTCCTCGCGTGGCGAGCTGCGGAAGCGAATCACCGACAGGAACCGTTCGAGGCAACCTGGGCCATCATGGCTTCCTACGGTGCGGCTGCGGCGCTGCTCTTTCAGCTTCGCCACCCACGCATCCCCCTGCTTCTCACGCTTCAAGAAGGAGATTCTGAAGAACACATCTTAAATCGAGTTGGACTCTTGTATCCCGTCTGGAAACTTGTTTTTAAGTGTGCCAATGAAATTCAGGTAATCAGTAATTTTCTCGCTGATTTTGCGAGGCGGCACGGGGCGCGCGGTCGCGTTTCGGTGATCCCAAACGGGGTGGATCTCGCGAGGTATAAAGCGACAAGTGACAAGCGACAAGGAATGGAACGAGTTATCATCACGACGTCGCGGCTCGTACCAAAGAACGGCATCGACATCCTTATCCGCGCCTGTGCGCGGTTACCGAAATTAAAAATTAAAAATTGGAAATTGGAAATTCTCGGCGATGGACCGGAACGTGATGCGCTCGAGTCGCTCGCGCGCGAGCTCGGTATTTTTCATCAGATCGAATTCAAAGGACACGTTCCGCCGGAGCAAATTCCCGGAGAGCTCGGCAGAGCCGACGGATTCGTCCGACCCTCGCGGTCAGAGGGGCTTGGGAATTCGTTCCTTGAAGCGATGGCGGCTGGACTCCCGATTATTGGCACCGATGTTGGTGGGATAAAGGATTTTTTAAAAGACGGTGAAACGGGGCTCGTTGCACGCTCTGAAAATCCCGAAGATATTGCTCGAAAAATTGAGTTACTGTTTAGGGATAGCCGTCTCCGGAACCGTATCATTAACAATGGGAAAACGCTCATAAGAGAACAGTATTCGTGGGACAACATCGCTCAAAGCATGGATAAAATCTTTTCGCGACTGCTTGAGCCGCAGGTGACTATCGCAACCGGAATTTTCCCGCCGGATATTGGCGGACCTGCAACCTACGGAGCGTTTCTTATGGATCGTGCGGTACATATCGGGGTGAAGCCAGATCTTGTCACGTACGGAAATACGGAAACGCGGCAGAGCGAGCATGTCCACGTAATTCCACTCTCTCTCCCGAAAGGAATTAGGCACGCGGTGTATCTCGCGAGACTCACCATGCGAACTGGATTCTCGAAGCAGGGAATCATCTACGCGATCGATTCATCGCTCGGGGCAGCAGGCATGGCAAGAATTGCGGCGGCGCTTACTGGCGCGAAGCTCATCGTTCGGGTAACCGGAGATTACGCCTGGGAACAGGCAACGCAGCGGTTTGGCGTTCAGGATTCCATTCGTGTTTTCCAGACGAAACGGTATGAATTCAGAATCGAAGTATTTCGTAGATTGGCATACGGGGTAGTGCGGAGCGCGGATCGTGTTATCGTTCCAAGCGAGTATCTCAAAAAAATGGTGCTTGGTTGGGGGGCGAAAGAAGAACGGGTGACGATTATCCCGAATCCGGTTGTGGTTCATGCCCCGCTTCCGCGGGAGAAAACTCGGGCGAGACTGAAGATCCGCGGAAAGGTTATTGTTTCTGCAGGTCGGTTCGTGCCTTGGAAGGGGTTCAGAGAGCTCATAGAAGTTTTTCCGGATATTAGGAAAGAATTCCCGGATGCAAACTTAGTGCTTATCGGTGACGGTCCTGACCGCGAATCACTCGAGGCAGAAGCGGAAAAGAGCGGAGTTGGAGCCGCGATTGGCTTTACCTGAGTGCTTTCTAAAGAAAAGCTTGCCGAGTGGCTTTCGGCTGCTGATCTCTTTGTGTTGAACAGTACCTATGAAGGACTGTCGCACCAGCTCATCGAAGCGGTGGGAGGATTTGGGCTTCCGGGAGTGGTGACGGACGCAGGGGGCAACGCCGAAGTCGGAAAAGAATTCCCGGGGAGAATTGTCCTGGTCCGGCCGAGATCGAACACAGAGCTTGTAGGTGCGATACAGTTTTCGCTTAGGACTGGGTCTCGTCCCATGCCGCCGAAGGGTGGTGCAGGCAAGTTTTCATCGGAATCAGTTGCCCGTGCGCTTAAGGATTTTTTTGAGGTGGTATGAATCCCGTTAGAAGTAATCAGACCATGAATCACAGAATCTCTAAAAACAGGTACGTAGCAAAAAATAATGCAAGATTTACTAACCACGGTCGTCCATGGACGACCTACTTCTAACGGGATGAAACTTCTCATCTTATCAACCGACGCGAACCTTTTCCGCGACGAATCCGAAGTGCGTGCTCGTCTCGTGAACTACGGCAGTATCGCCGAATCTGTTCATATTGTGGTATCGGTTCGGCCACCGTCTCCACGAGGGGAAAAAATCGCAGCTACGAATGTATTTTCCCATCCGGCCGTAGGACGCAGTAAGGTGGGTAAATTCTTTTCGCTCTATCGAACGGCATCGCGACTTCTCGCTTCCGGCGGTACGTGGATTATCTCCGCCCAAGACTCATTCGAAGTGGGGCTTGTCGGGTTATTTCTAAAGATTCGTTTTGGAATTCCTTTGGAGCTCCAAGTACATACAGATTTTTTGAGCCCATACTTCACTCAAGAATCGTTCCTGAATCAATTACGAAGCTTCCTCGCGACTCGGCTGATTCCTCTCGCGGATTCAGTTCGGGTTGTTTCTAAAAGGATTCAGAGTTCGATCGAAGTCCGTGGCCTTATTGTATCGGAGAAAATATCTGTCTTGCCGGTTTTCATTGATCCGAATTTTTTCGAAGGTATAGGGCGTGCGAAAATCTTCCACGCAAAACAACCGTTCACGATACTCATGCCAACGCGCATAAGCCGCGAGAAAAATATCGGTCTTGCGATCGCGGCCATTAAGAAGTTAGTCAAAGAATACCCAGACATTATATTGAAAATAATTGGGGAAGGTCCCGAATTGCAAAACATAAAGCACATAGTCCAGGCGAATGGACTCCGAGAGCGAGTCATATTCAAGCCGTGGGCAAAGGATCTTCGGGAGGAGTATGGATCGGCTGACGCAGTTCTTATTACCTCAAACTACGAAGGATATGGTCGGACAGCGGTGGAAGCCATGCTCGCGGGAGTTCCGGTCGTAATGACCGACGTAGGCGTTTCAGGAGATCTCGTCCGTGACGGCGAGACGGGGAAGGTAGTACCGATCGGAGACTCGGAAAAACTCATGCGTGCACTGAAAGATCTTATTGAAAATCCCAAGGAACGAGAGCTGATAAGGAGAGAGGCACGCAAATCTGTCGCAAAACTTCCCGACCGGGCTGAATACTTTAAAATAGCTGGGGCAGCGTTCGATCGGATGAAGCAGAAGATTTGTTATGTATTCCCGAAATACCACGACGAAGACAGCACTCATTTTGCTTACCAAAGTGAGTTCGTGCGGGAAATAACAAACCATTACGATGTTCGACTCATTGTAGAATGGGGTAACGCCCCGAAAAATCTAGGGACCACTGCTTCGTTTTCCGGAGACGCAGGAACCAAGTTCGGAATTATCGTTCAGGCAATACTCCGAATTCTTATCGCTCGGCTCGCCGGGTATCGCACGTTCTACGTGCACTATTCGTTTCGTGCGGCATTCATCGCAAAGATTGTTCAGGGTCGTGTGTGCTACTGGAACTGCGGAGAGCCGTGGAAGTACCGGAGAAATCTTTTTCGGGAGACGTTCGAACGGATGACCTACCACATAATCGATACCCTCGTGACTGGTACCGAGGGGCTTGGTCGTACATACGCGAGTCACTACCAGATCCCATCCTCACGGATTTCTATCATGCCCAATTGGATCGATACCAAAAATTTCCAATTTCCTATTTCCAATCTCCAAAAAGTTGCGTTAAAGCAAAAATTGCGAATTTCACCAGACCAAAAAATCGTGCTCTTCGTGCATCGTCTCTCAAAGCGTAAAGGGGCTCACTACATTCCTGAAATCATATCGAAACTTAGAAACACAAAGACGACCGTAATCATCGTGGGCGAAGGGCCAGAAAAAGAGAATCTTAATTTACGATTTACAATTTACAATTTACAGTCGCGGGTGCGCCTGGTAGGTGCGGTTCCGAATCGGGATCTTGGCGCCTACTACGGTATTGCGGATGCGCTCCTCGTGCCATCCGATGAAGAGGGGTTTCCCCATGTGCTTCTCGAGGCAATGGCCTTCGGAGTACCATTCGTGGCTTCCGATGTGGGCGGGGTTCGGGACATCGTCCCAAGCGCGATGTATGCTAGTGTAGTTCCCGCGGGGAATATAGATGCGTTTGCCGAGCAGCTCGATCGAATGTTAACGATGCCCACAGCTACGCGACAGAACCTGCGTACGATTCTCAAAGAATGGGTAACTCGCTATAACCTGGACGCTGCGGTAGCTGCGTTTGAACAAATTGTCGGATAACGAACCACACCCATGATAAAAGATATTGGTGCCATTGCGCGCGCGCTCACTGCGCTCGATGTCCAGGCACTTATCGCAAACCGGCTCGTAAAGATGGTGATTATCGGAGGCATTGGATTTCTCATTCAATCATTTATTTTCGAGCTTATCGGCATTCAGTTCGATCTTTTTTCTCCTCCGGTCGCGGCGCTTCTCGGAGCTGAAGTCGCGATTGTCGCAAATTTTCTGTTAAATAATCGGTTTACCTTTCCGAACGAACGCATTCCTTTTTCCTGGGCGATGCTTTCAAAGTTTTTTAAATTCAATGCTGCGGTCGTGCTCTCACTGGGAATCCAATGGCTCACCGTGACGATTGGGGAATGGGCGGGAGGCGGAAACGATTGGATACTCCGTCTCTCAAACGTAGTCGGGGTTTTGATCGGGTTCATCATGAACTACATGACCTATACAAAAATCATCTGGCGTATGCCTTCCCCAACGCATCCCCCAGATGAATACCGCAGCGGGTGATACAAAATCAGCATCTCCGTAGTTCCATTATGAAAGGCAGTATGAGAGTCCCTTACGCTAAAGCCGTATATGGCAAAGAAGAAATCCGTGCGGTTACGGGAGTTTTTGAGCATCCAGAGAAAATAGTGGCGGGACCGAATGTAAAGAAATTCGAAGAGAAAATTGCAAAGCTTTTCGGCAAGAAGTATGGGGCAATGGTAAATTCTGGCTCATCCGCTAATTTAATCGCCCTCGAGCTACTGAACCTTCCGAGAGGCGCGGAGGTGATCACTCCAGCCCTCACATTCTCGACAACGCTCGCGCCCATTCTCCAGAAGGGACTGGTACCGGTATTTGTAGATGTCGATCCTCACACGTATGTTGTGAGTGCGCGGAAAGTTGCTTCACTCATTACAAAAAAGACGCGGGCGATTATGATTCCCTCCCTCATCGGAAATCTTCCCGATTTAGCGGAACTCCAAAAAATCGCAAGAAAGTATAAACTGTGGTTTATAGAAGATTCATGCGATACTCTCGGCGCTCGCTACCGGGAGAAGCCAACCGGATATTATTCTCATGTAACAACAACGAGTTTTTATGCGTCTCATATCATCACTGCGGCGGGAGGCGGAGGAATGGTGATGGTAAGCGACCCGGCGCTCGCACGGCGAGCCAAACTCCTTGCATATTGGGGAAGAGAATCTACCCTCTTTGGATCTCATGAGAAATCAGAGGAAATTTCGAAACGGTTTTCGAATAAACTAAACGGCGACTGGTACGATGCGAAATTTCTTTTCACCGAGATCGGCTACAATTTTCAACCTACGGAAACGCAAGCTGCTTTCGGGCTCGTGCAGCTCGACCGTTTAAAGAAGTTTTCGTTAATGCGACAGAAGAATTTCAAAATCCTCTTTCGTTTTTTTGAGAAATACGAAAAGTTTTTCATGCTTCCGAGAACACTCTCCGGGACAGAGACGAACTGGCTTGCGTTCCCTCTCACAATCAGGGAGCATGCTCCGTTCTCTCGCTATGAAATTACGAAGTATCTCGAGGAGGCAAATATTCAGACGAGGCCTATTTTTACTGGAAACATCCTCCGCCAACCAGGGTTCCGGAATATGAGAGAGAAGCGAGTTGCGAGGGACGGGTATCCAGCTTCAGACCACATAATGAAAAACAGTTTCATTATTGGTTGCCATCAAGGTCTTACCGCACCCGAGCGTGCGTACCTTCTGCGGACGGCCAAAGAATTTTTGAAACGATATGAATAGCAAGCGGAATATCTTAATCACAGGAGGGTCAGGATTTATCGGATCGCACGCAGTCCGGCATTTTTATCATTCGTATCCGAATGACTGTATCGTAAACTTGGATCTCCTTACGTACGCCGGAAACAAGGAAAATCTTTTTGATATCGAAGAAAAAGAAAAGAATCTGAAAGCAGACGCAAAGAGATATATGTTTGTGAAGGGAGACATTTGCGATGCGCGGCTTCTCGATAAGCTATTTAAGAGATATCACTTCGATCTTGTTCTTAATTTTGCGGCAGAAACACATGTCGATCGTTCTATCGTGAGTATGGGAAATTTCATTCGCACGAACGTAAACGGCGTTCTCAATCTTATTGAAGCCATACGCGCATGGAAAACCCCTCGGTTTGTCCAAATCTCGACTGACGAAGTGTATGGCGATATTGCTACCGGGACTTCAAGGGAGGATGCCGCGCTCCGTCCTTCAAGCCCGTATTCGTCTTCAAAAGCCGCCGCGGATCTCATTATTCATTCATTTGTTCGTACCCATGGCCTACCCGCACACATCGTTCGTGGATCTAATAATTTTGGACCTCATCAATATCCGGAAAAACTCATACCACTCGCAATTACAAGCATTATTGAGGGAGTAAAAATTCCTGTGCACGGCAAAGGGAATCATCGAAGAAGCTGGCTCCACGTGGAAGATTTCTGCGAGGCAATTGATCTTGTCTCGCAAGATGAATCTCTCCACGAAATTTACAATGTTTCAGGTGAGGATCGAACAAATTTAGAAATCCTTGAGGGAATTGCAAACCACTTGAATACCAAAACAGGGATACATATTACCCATGTAAATGATCGTCCCGGTGTTGATAAGCGCTATGCGCCGGATGCGACGAAAATCAAAACGGCGTTGCATTGGGTGCCGAAGCGAAGTATCGGGAAAAACATGGGAAACGTTGTTCGGTGGTATCTTTCGAATGAAAAGTGGTGGAAAAAGATCAAGGCGAAAAAAGAATATTCAGACCACTACGCAAAACAGCTGAAAGGACAGTGGTTCTAGTCAAATCTTAAAACTTCTCCGTAATCTCTTGTATCGCTTGGATATTTTCTTCTGGGTTGAACGCCTTGCCCGTTGCTTGTGCGCGTCGTTCTTTGAAGCCGCGCATATGGAATGCCATCGGCGCATTCTTCCACCACCATTCTTCCATGCCCGTTCCTAATACATCGGGGAGGTTGCGATCGCGAAATCGGGTAAATGTGAAATACCCTCCGCGGTTGCGAGGCACGAAAGACCATCGCTCCGGAATCATTTTTTCGAGGAGATAGAGAAGCTTGTACCATACTTCATTCACATAGTAATGGACAAGGAAATCGTTCAACGTCACGGTTGATCCGAATGTTTCATATTTAAAAAAACTCTTTTGAGCGTAGCGCCGATAAAGATCGTAACTCATATCCTGCGAGGTGCCGATGTATTTTCTCTTTCGTATATTGTCCCTTATTCTCTCGAACCATGTAGGAGTTGGATTCTTTGCTTTATATATTTTTTTCGCCGCTTCCGACGCATCTCCTTGTATTAAATGAGCTTCCGAATATTGGGGGGTGAAATTCCATGTTAAAAAAGCATCGCCAATTTTTTCTCGGTCGACAAAGAGGCAGTATTGGACAGGAAAGTGCCGGAATTTCACCCAGTATTTCGGGTGGTATGGTGCGCCAAAAAGACTAAGGCCATTCTGTTTCATGTGGAGAATGACATCGCGAATCCAATTCGGGCGAACAATGAAAAAATCGTAATCCAAAAAAAGAACAAAACGTGTTTGTATATGGGGAAGGAGAGCATTCAGCGCAGCCCCATAGTGGTACCCTTCTCTGCCTTTCGGCGGCGCATTTCCTGGAATTATGCCGCCCGGGAGTTCTCGAATTGCGTTGTCTTGAATATGAATATTTTCATTTTGCGAATTATTTGCCGCAAAGCGAATCCATGAACTCCCAGGGTTCATGCGACGCACAAATATCTCGTTCATTTCAAGAATGCGACGAGCCATATCCGAATGGTATACCGAGCAAATGGTGAGTTCAGGAGTTTCTTTCATGAACATATTGCTGCGGAAAACGAGCAAGAATTTGTTTTGCTCTATGTTCCCACGAGAATTGCTTTGTTGCTTCTCTCGCATGCACAGTAAGTTCTTTTACGCTGCGGTTGCCTATTACGTTACGGATACCGCGAATAAAACTCTCACTACTATCAGGTTCGTAGAATACTACTTCTCTTTCAGACACGTGGGCCCGCAGTGCGGGAGTATTAGGAGAGAGCACCGGAACGCCGCTCGCCATATATTCAAAAAGCTTCATGGGAGAAGTTTGTGTGTATGAATATGCGTTCTTTTTTGTGCCAAGAACAAGAAGGACATCGGCGCTTTTCATCCACAGAGGCATCTCTATATACGGACGCTCTCCAAAGAAAATGGCATTCGGCATTCCCACGTGAGACTTCGTAACTCGTTCGAATTCTTCTTTTGTACATCCCACAAATACGAATGTTACGTCGGGAAGCGCACGAAAAGCATCATGCAAAATTTCCATACCTTTCCAGTCGTAGCATTTGCCAACATAAAGCGCGACATGGGAATTTATTGGAATATTCCATTTTAATCTCCACGCTTCTCTGCTTTCTGATTTCGAAAAAAGATCGAGATCGATGCCGTTCGGATGGACGAGAATACGCTCCTCGGGGATCCGAAAATTCTGAACAAGATCATCTTTAATCAGATTGTTGATCGTCAAAATCGCCTGGGCGCGCTTGAACATCCGGCTCAAAAGTACCCCGTATTTTTTTGATCCATGAATTTCGATTATGAAAGGAACCAAGAAGAAACTTATACCAATAAAAGAAAATTCATCCATATCAATGGTGTAGAGTATGAATTTTTCTTTACACATTCGCTTCCTCAAAAGGAAAAACATATAAGAAATGAGAAACGAAAGTCCACCTAACACGTAGCCGATTCTCCCCCATGCGTAGAGATTGAGTACTGGCAGGTAGCGAATAGGAAGATCCGTCTTCAGTCCATAGAATTCTCTCGGGCTCTGGGAAATCGAGTTATTACGACGAGGCAAAATAAGTTCAAGATCAACACTCGTTAGCGCAAAGGATTCCGCCATTTTTGCGATTTGAATTGCATGTGCGCGAGGAGAAGGGAAGCGGCAGTGGGCCACGTAGTAGAGTTTCATAGGAGTGATAACTCTCGAGAGCCCTATTTCTTCACTACCAGCTCAAAAACGAGGATAGGTACGGGGAAAACCCGCGAGAGGTGGGAGTCGTAGAAATCCTGGTGGCGATGGAAAAACATTTTCATAAATCTCGTAAGTGGATTCCAGCTTGAGGTAGGCCATCCGAGCCAAAAATCTGCGATATCAAAATCCGTACTCGCATAGTGATAAAAACCTAGCGGACGGGAATGAGAGAAATAATCCAGAGAGCGAGTCGTAAAGAATCTGCGATGCGTTGGATCTTGAAAAGCGAGGATAGATCTGAAGTAGGGGACTTCGATTACGATGTGTGCCCCAGGTTTTGAAACCCGATGAATTTCTTCCATAACTCGAGGAAGATCGTCAACGTGTTCCATAACATGGAATGCGAGGATAACGTTGACAGTACCCGCCTTGATCGGCCAAGGCATTTTATTGAGGTCGTGGACGATATCGACTCCGTCGGATTCGACGACATCAATACCCGTTACATTCGGGTATCGCTGCGATCCGCAGCCGAGGTTTAAAACTTTCTGCGACGAATCAAAAATAATATTCCGTCCTTTCTGCGTATAGAGTTTTGGAACGAGAAGATCCATAGCATTTAAACCCCCGGCAATATCCGACGCGCGGCAGATGCAAAGAATTTTTCAAAACGGCCGAGAATTGCGCGTAGTTTCTTCCGATGCTCGTAGCGCTTGGTAAAAGCAGTAAGCGTCGCATCATCAATATCGGCAATGCGAGTGCCGGTAACGATAGACGTGAGTTTGAAAGAAGAAAGATCTTTTTCTCTGAAATTCTTTGGTTTTACCGCCCGAAGGTAAACGCCAAGAGTTCTCGCGTCTGAAGCAATCGCTTTAATCTCAAGATCGCCGAAAATTTCTTTAAAATCTTCCGGAGTATAGCGCCAGAAATCGCCGGGATGAGGGTGATAGTAGTGGCCAGGCATACAGGTGGTTACAAGAATCACGCCGCCTGGTGCAGCGAGGTTTTTAAGGTTCGAGATGACCGTTCGCCAGTTTCTCGTGTGTTCAATTGATTCAGTAGAAATCACCACATCGAACCGTTCTTTCCCGAATTTCTTTATGACGTCATCCGCGTCGCAAATCACATCAACCCCCGGCCCGGGTACGATATCTACTCCCACATACTCTGCAGGTTTCCATGCAAGAGCAGTGGGGCGCATACTCCCGTTCATGTCGTAGGAACCCACCTCAATAACCCGTTTTCCCCGTACGTCTTCCGGGAAAAGGTGCGAAGAGCCGAACATAAGACAGGCGGTGGTGCACATGGGGATAGTATACTTTGGATTACTAAAAGTGTCTTTCGACCCGCGCATTTCGGGGACGCTATCTCCGCATACTTGCGGAGCGCTCTCTCTCGCCCGCCGCCGCGGGCTCCGAGAATCCCCGAAATGCGCGAGTCTTCAATCTTTTTTGTTTTTAAGTAGTATATGCGCGAATTCCTCCGCAAATTTTGAAGTGGTGAATCGTTCAAGCGTTTTCTGTCTTCCGTGTTCGCCCATGCGCCCTGCGCGCTCGGGATCATTCCAGAGAGTTTTAATCGCGGCTTTCAAAGCTTCTGGATCTTCCGGTGGTACCACGAGACCATCTACTCCGTCTTCGAAATGATCCGCTCGAGTGGAACGCTCTGTAATGATTACCGCTTTCCCCGAGGCCATAGCTTCGAGGAGTACGTACTGGCCGGAACAGTCAGAACCAACTAACTTTTCTTCGTGGATGCTCGGCACAATTACGAACGCAGCATTTGCGTAGAGCGACGGCATCTCTATTTGTGGAAAATATTTTACCGTTGCGTTCTTTGGAAAATGTTCGATGCCAGGAAAATTTCGTGGTAGCGCTCCGATGACAAGATGAAAATCTTCATTTTCGACTGTTTGAATAAGTGTTTTGTAGTCGCGTCCCACATCGCGGCCTGCGCTAAACACGTAGGGTTCGTAAATATCCGGCTTAGTACGATTCGCATTTTTTGTATAAAAATTTACGTCGATCCCGTAGGGAATATAGTGGAGTCGATTCGCATTAAATCCTTCGGTTACGAGAAAATCTCGCTGTGAGAGTGAGGGGCAGATGATGCCGTCTGCGGAAGCGATCGCCTTCCGAATAAGAGCCGCCTTAAGTCCGCGCCGATTACGCTTCAAAAGGTTTGAGAGGTATGTGTTGTAGATGAACCAACGGGGGTGTTCCCATCGAAGCACTACCTTCGCGATGAAAAGGGTAAAGAGACCAGCACCGGAGAATATCGCATCGTACGATCGCGCGACGAAAAGCGCGGGAAGCTGGGTGAGGTTAAATGAAATTTTTCGGAAAAATTCAGTAATTTTGTTCTCAAAAAAAGCAGCGTCGATGTTGTACTGTTTTAAATAGTTTAACCCGACGAGCGGGGTATCGGGTTCAAGCCCCTGCTGCCAGGCGGCGTAATTTCTTTTGCGCGCACCGGCGTAGAGGTAGAGGACGCGGAGGTTTGACATATATAGATTTATTTAGTATACTTTTCTCCGGTTCGCTGTCAACATTCCAAACGGAGGTAAGCAATGACAGATCTGGTTACTGGGACTTCTCCCGAAGCGATACGAAAAGCGGGGTGGTCGATCTCGATCGATGGCCAACTTCTCGAGAACGTCGGCCACGTGGTGATCGAAAACCCAAGGTTCGGCAGATTTTCCTTCGGTCTTCGTCCCGAAGGAACGTATGGCTGGGGATGGAAAGAGGTGGGTGGTGTGGGGATCGTGCCGTGGAGCATCTTCAAAGGAAAGCTTCTCATCGGTCTCGTCGCCCAGATTCGCCCCTTCGTTCGGGTGAGCGAGTATGTCATGAACATTCCCCGCGGATTTGCAAAGCAGGCTGCAACGTTCCGCGAAAGTGCTGCGGCAGAATTCAGGGAAGAAGTAGGCCTCGGCGGAGTTGAGTGGCCGAAGCGTCTCGAGCCCCTTGGGGACGTCGCGACGAACGCGAACTCGACGTTTTTCGATACCACGGACGGAAGAGGGTTCCAATTCTTCGCATTTGAAACGAAGGAGGAAGAGCTCGAAACACGAGACGGTGCCATCTGCTTCCGTCGTGAGTTGGTGCAGCGGGAGGTGGATCCTGCGGAATGGATCCAAGGTTGCGTATTCCTGCCGTGGGAGAGCGCGGCACTCGTGATCGACAACTTCACGAGCTCGGGTGTTGCGAGACTCCTTGCCACGAAGCCAGAACTCAAATCATTCCTCTAGCATCTTCGCGCACACGCATCGCACAGCCGGTGTCACGACTCTCGTGGCACCGGCTTCATCTTTTTAAATAAGTTTGTTTTTCCAGGTCTCCGGCGTCCGATCGTTTACAATTTCAAGATCGAGGTGGTATTCGAACGGCTTTGCCCCGCGAGATTTGATCCACTTCACGGTTTCTTTGACCCCATCTTTGAATGACGTCGTTGTTTTGTATCCGAGCATGCGGCGCACCTTATCCGCCGAACAGCTCGCATATTTCACTTCCTGTGGTCGGGAAGGAACGTATATAGGATCAAGCTTGAAATTAAGAATATCGGCAATCGTTTTCGCCGCATGGTTTATGGTTACGAATTCCTCGTCCGGACCGATGTTGATCGCATGACCAACAACATCTTTGTTAAATCCCATTTTTACCAATGGATCGATCGCGTCCGTAATATAGGTAAAGCTTCGTTTTTGCTCTCCGTCGCCATAAATAATCGGTTGCTGTCCCTGGAGCATTCGGTTCGTTACGATGGAAATTACGTTCCGATAGGGATCGTCGTACTTCTGCTTAGGACCAAAGATATTGTGAGGGACCGCAACGACGTATTCAGTTCCGTGGGCCTGTGACATTGTTTCCAGAAAAAGTTCGGAAGCATACTTTGCGACACCATAAGGATCTACCGGGCGCGCGGGCATCTCTTCGTTAAAAATTCCACCCTCTTTCCCCTGGTGACCATAGCGCGCCATACTTGAGCAGAACACCACTCGCTTCACGTTATTAATAACGGCGGCAGTTACCGTAGCTACGGTAGAATTGTACGTATGCTCGGTAATGAGGTTTGGAGAAAAAACACTTAGTCCTTCATGGGGAGCCGCCGCGCAGTGGTACACCACGTCGATTCCCTTCAAAAGCTCTTTCATCTTTGGGAAGTTGCGGGCGTCCACTTCGTGGAAAGCGGCGCCTTCTGGTACATTATCTCGGTAGCCCCCGAGCATGTTGTCGCAGCCGGAGACCGTGTGGCCGGAATTAATAAGCCGTTCCGCGAGGTGGCTTCCGAGAAATCCGGCAATGCCGGTGATGAAAATTTTGGATCGTGTCATACTCAAGGAAAACATGTTTGCTCTCTTAGTGGTTACTCTATTGGAAATAAGGAAATCCGTCAAAAACGGATGCCAATAAATTATCGTTATGCGTATTTGCGTACTGACCCATAATCTTCATGACGACAACGGTGCCGGTGTTTTTGCCGGAAGGGTGGTACACGCTTTAGAGGAACGTCTTCGTGCAGAGGTGATCGTATTCACAACTATTCCTGGCGGAGCAAGAAACGAGCGGCCAATTTTACGACCGCAGAAAAAGAATTTCATTTCAATGCTGCGAGAAATACGGCGAACCATGAAGACGTGCGATATCGTCCATGTATTTGATGCCTACCCCTATGGGGTAGTTGCGGCTATCGCGGCGGTCGGGCTCCGAAAAAAAATTATTCTCACTGCAGTTGGCACGGGTTCAGTGCGACATCTCTATCACCGTCACATTCTTTTAACTCCGCTGGTGCGCTGGGCATTTCGCAGGGCGACGGTAATTACTGCTATTAGTCGATTCACCAAGGGGCTCATCACGAAGCACCTTCCTTCTCTTTCGATTATCGTCATCAATCCCGGAGTTGATTATGAGAAATTTTCTGGAGCGATCGGGGGAAGCGATGCGGATCACCACACCATAGTTAAAGATAGCAATGGAAAGGAACATTCGATAGCAAGTTTGCGTCCCTATCTTTTAAGTGTCGGTTCGGTTCGATGGAGGAAAGGCTACAAGCGAAGTTTGAAATCATTCATACTTCTACAGAGGAAGTTCCCTGCATTACGTTACGTAATCGTCGGACGGACATCGTGGAAGAAATACTACGAAGAGTTGCTGGGGATCATACGAACACATCATCTTGAAAAAGTTGTTTTCTTTTTAGATCAGGTGAACGATATAAAAATACTCTCGGCGCTCTATCGGAGTGCTGAAGTCTTTGGGCTTCTCTCGCAAGATTGGGGTTACGACGTCGAGGGGTTCGGATTGGTATTCCTTGAAGCTGCGGCAGCAGGAGTTTCGGTGGTAGGAACCACGAAGAGCGGTGCCGAAGACGCAGTCGAGGAGGGGAAAAATGGTTTTCTTGTACCGTGTGAAGACGAGAAGGCATTTGCGGAAGCGATTGCGCATATTCTAGGAAATCCAACGATACAGAAGAATATGAGCCGGGAATCTCTGGCGTGGGCTCGGAAATCCGCATGGGATTTACGAATTCAGGAGTATGTAGACCTCTATAGAAGGATCGGATACGAGAAAAACTAGATTACTCGCTGTATAGTTATTACATTGTATAGCGATATGACTACCAGGAAAGAAAAACCAAAACGGGCCTTTATTACCGGTATCACCGGGCAGGATGGGTCATACCTTACCGAGTTTTTACTTGCAAAAGGGTACGAAGTGCATGGATTAGTTCGAAGGTCGAGTCTTTTTAATCGGGCGCGTCTCGATGAGCTTATTTCTTCCGAAAAATCGACTAAAAAGCCAATTCTTCACTATGGAGACCTTTCCGATGGGAGTAATTTGCGACGCATTATCGAACGAGTACAGCCGGATGAAATCTACAACCTTGGGGCGCAAAGCCATGTAAGGATTAGCTTCGAGATGCCGGAATACACAGCAGATGTAGTAGGGGCAGGTGCGTTACGTCTTCTCGAAGCTATCCGAGAGACAAAAATTCCCACAAAGTTCTACCAGGCGTCTTCTTCAGAAATGTATGGAAAAGTAATTGAAACCCCACAGACAGAAAAAACCCCATTCAATCCGCGGAGTCCATATGCCATCGCAAAGGTATTTGCACATAACGCGGTGGTGAATTACCGCGAGGCCTATGGGGTTTTCGCTTCAAATGGGATTCTTTTCAATCATGAGTCACCACGACGCGGAGAAAACTTTGTTACTCGAAAGATTACGATGGGAATCGCAGGTATTCTTAGTGGCAAACAAAAAAAGATAATACTCGGGAATCTCGATGCAAAACGCGATTGGGGCTACGCACCTGAATATGTAGAAGCTATGTGGCGCATCCTACAGCATAAGACACCAGATGATTTTGTAATCGCAACAGGAAAAACTCACAGCGTGAAGGAATTTCTCGAGGAGGCATTTCGTGTCGCTGGAATTTCAGATTGGAAAAAACACGTTGACATTGATCCATGGTACTATCGGCCGTCAGAGGTAGATGTACTCATTGGCAATCCCGCAAAAGCAAAAAAAATACTTGGATGGGAACCGAAAACCGGCTTCAAAGAACTGGTGAGAATCATGGTTAAAGCCGATTGTGAGAAGCTGGGGGTTAAGATTTAGAACTATATGGCGGCGAACACTATTTTTATTAGTGCCTTTTCCCATAGTCCAATCGGAAATTTTTCTGTTCCAGGAGGAGTGTTTGAATTACTTGCGGAACACAAGAAACCGGATACGCAGGTTATTCTTTTGGTAACGAAAGATGAACACTACGAGAAAATTCGAGAAGCATCGTACATTAAAAATGGTGCGATCACCGTTCATCAAGTACCCCTGTATGAACCGAAGCGTTTGGCGGTAAAAATATTTAGGTTTTTCTATGCCTACCTCATTTTTACAGGAACCACGAAAACGCTCGCAACCTTAGGGGCACGCGCGGATATGCCTCCCGCAGGCGGCAATCGTCATCTCGCGTTCGTGAAGAGTGCGATCGCAAACACCATTGGGAAAATTCCTGCGGTGAAGAAACAGCTGGTACCGTGGCTCTTCGATCGGATATTTAATGAGCGCCCCTATGCGCATCTTTTTGAAAAATACCAACCCGATCTCGTGTTTGCGGCGAACATGGCAATGGTTCCAGACTCGGAATTGCTCGCGGAAGCAAAGCGGCGGGGAGTGAAGACCCTTGGTATGGTGTGTAACTGGGATCACCTGAATAAATACTTCATTCCTCGGCAGGCGGATTATCTCATTGCGCAGAACGAACCGATGCGCCGAGAAGCGGTAGAGTTCCAAGGGTACGAACCGGAGCAAATTACCGTTACCGGTTTTCCTAAGTTCGATATTTATCCCACGATTGCGAAATACACTATGAATCGCGAGGAATTTTTGCGCCACTTCAATATTCCTCAAAACGCAAAACTCATTCTCTTTATTTCGGGTTCTGCGTATTCTCTTGATGAGGGAGATATTTTAGAAACTATTTCGAATTGGATTAAAGAAGGAAATCTTGATAAAAATGCCCATCTTCTCATTCGACCATACGTCACTCTTCGGGATCGTAAGCAAGAAGAAGCGAAATACAAAAAGCTCATGACAGATCCCACGATTGCTTTCAATTGGATGAAAGGGGATGAAAGCGGAAAACCACGTGAGCTTTACCTTGGCATGCTCGCCCATGCAGACGTAGTCATTTCGATGTTTTCTACAACCGCAATTGAAGCAGCGCTTCTCGACAAGCCGACGATCGCGATCGGATTCGACGGCTACGCGAAGCGTCCACCCCACCAGAGCATTCGCAGGATGGAGACTATGCACCACTTCAAAAACGTACTCGATACGGGCAACGTCCCGGTTGCGAGAAACTTCGATGAGTTGAAGAGTATGATCGAAAGTTACCTTGCCACACCCAGTAAGGATAGGGATAAGCGGATGGATATCGTTCGAAAATTGTGCCACGGAGGAGACGGGCTTGCATCAAATAGGGTTACGGAGATCATTCTTTCTCATGCCGCCGCATGAAATTAGAATCCGGTCCAAGTGAAACAGCCCCAGTTTCATTGCTTCAGAAGTTTGTGAGCGGTGAACTGCAATTCGGTGCGTGGGGTGTGCTCGCACGTGGCCTCGGCTGGGCAAATTCGTTCCTCATTATCTCTGGACTGACCGTATACCAGTACGGGGTGTTCCAGCTCTTCCTTTCCGCGTACGCGATACTCACCGAGTTTGTTTCGTGGGGAGGCCTTGCGGCGGGGACGGAAATCTTGCGCCTTGCGGGGCGCGGCAACGAGGCGCGAGCGAAGCGATTATTCTACGAGTACAACACGCTGCGGTTTGTGAGCGCCGCCTGCTTCTGGGCACTGTTCTTTTTCGGTGCACCCCTCGTCGCATTCCACTACGGGCCTGATTTCATCGGATTGATTCGTATCATGTCTTTCATGTTCTTTGCGGAAGTTTTCGGTGCAGCGGTCGTAACGGTGGTGAACATGAGGATGGATTTCCGAGCGCTCGCATCTCGCCGGGCGATCGGAAAAACGTTCCAGCTCGCAACGCTCGTGGGATTCTTTATATTTTCGACCATAAGTCTTCGGGAAGTTCTCCTCTCGCTTGTAATCGGCAGCTTTCTCTCAACCGCCATCCTCCTGCCTGCGGCGGCGAGGGCATGGAAGCCGTGGCGGAGAGTTTTAGCAAAGCGCGGCCCGATTATTCTCTGGCAGGTCGCCCGCGCCCACGGAAAGTGGGATTCAATAAAGAATCTTTTCTCGCAGTTCGGGACACGGATACAGCCTTGGCTCATCAAATTGTTCGTGAGCACCGAAGCGGTAGGCGTGTACGGTGTTGCCACGTCGCTCGCTGAAGTGGTCATGCAAATGGTTCCTCGGAATACCATGAACATGCTCATCACGAAAGTCTTCCACAATAAGGATCATTCACAAAGGGTATTCACATACGCGGTGAAGTACCTCACGATTTGGGGGATAGTGGGGGTGCTTGGTTCTCTGGTCGCGGTGCCGGTGGTAATTCACTTCGTCCTGCCGCAGTACACTTCCTCGCTCCAGTTTTTTTACCTCCTCGTTTTCCTTGTACCGGTGAAATCCTTCCAGTGGATAACCGATCTTTTTCTCCGCGTATTCCGCCAGCAGAAATTCGCCTTCATAAGGGGAATGACGAGGAGCGCTTCTCTGTTTGTACTACTTCTCGTATTTCTTCCGATGATAGGTCTCTGGGCGCTGGCTTTAGCCGATTTTTTCATGAGGGTAGTTATTGCATACACCGGCTACCGCCGCCTTCTGAAATTGCGGCCTGAATTTCGCATAACTCCTAATCTTCTGTTTTCGTTCGGCGAAGAGGATCGAAGGATTTTAGGAAGGATTTTTGAGAATGCAAAATCATTCTTCACTGCTGCGCTGAGGTTGGTAGCGCGAAATGTAAGAGGAAGTGTATAATCCATACCCATATGGGCTACGAACAAAAAACAGGAAGCATCTACGGAACGCTATTCAAAGGGTATTCAGAGAATCTATTCGATAAGTCGGTAGAACTTTTCGAGCAGCGCCACAACCGTTGGGGTATAGATACGAACTGGTTTAAAGGAAAGGTATGCCTCGACGCCGGCTGCGGGGGAGGACGTTTCGTGATCGCACTCGCAAAGTTGGAAGCAAAGAGAGCGTACGGCATTGATATCAGCGAAGGGGCAGTCGAGGCGGCAACCGAACGTGCGCGCGTGAGAAATCTTACGAACACCGAATTCGTTCGCGCATCGGTTCTCCAGTTGCCGTTTCCGGACAAAATGTTCGACTATGTTGTCTCGAGTGGTGTGATACACCACACGCCAGACCCGAAGCGGGGGTTCGACGAAATTGTCCGTGTTCTTAAGCCCGGAGGCCGTTTATTTCTCAGCGTGTACGGGAAGGGCGGCACGAAATGGTTTTTCAAGGTGGATATATGGAGGTACACGGTGGCAAAACTAATTTCCTTCAGTGTGATGGAAAAAATCTGGAAGTTTATCGGTGTACCGGCAAATAAGCGGTATGCATTGCTCGACAATTTGTACGTTGAGTACTGTTTCCGGTTCAAAGAAAAAACAATAAACGATTGGCTCTTGAAGGCGGGATTCGGAAATATACGCCGGGTAAAATTTGAACGCTACGATTACAAGAAACCGCTCTCGAGGATCATCTACGGCGAGGGGTGGATACAGGTGTATGCGGATAAGCTGAAGTAGTACCGAGCGTACCTCTGGGAATCATTTTCGTGCACCGCGGTCGGGAAACCGAACGGGTAGTGAAAAGATTAAATCCATAGAGACGCACCGTTTATGCACGACACGAAAAGGAAAACCATATTTTTAACCAGCTTCCACCCGCTCATTTCCCGAAACATTCTAATGGGCGAGGTGTTTGCGATGCTTGCCGAGGCGCACCGGATCATCCTCCTGGTTCCTCGGTACAAGGCGCCGTATTTCGAGGAGCATTTTTCAGGACCAAACGTTGCGGTCGAAGCGATAGACACCAAGCTTACGGCGCACGATTTATTTTTTAGAAAGCTTATACTTTCGGCTGCGCCAACGCGCGATCTCTCCATTAAAAGACGGGTTGAGTTCTACCGGGATCGAAAAATCTTTTCCTACCTCGTTTCGGTGATTCCCGCGGCACTCTTCAGAGGGAAGAAGTGGTATATTCGCCTTTTGCGTGCGCTTGATCGTCGCACGGGGAATCAGACGAGATTCAGCCCCTTGTTTGAACGCTACCATCCCAATGCAGTGGTGAGCACTGACGTGCAGAACGAAATCGACGTCGCGTTCCTCCGTGGAGCCCAGGTGCGGGGCATACGCACAGTAGCCATGGTCCGCTCGTGGGATAACCTCACCTCCAAAGGGATTATCCGCTGCGTCCCAGGGAAACTCCTCGTGCATAACGATATTTTGAAGGGCGAGGCGGTGCGGTATAGTTTCATCGATCCGGGTATCATTTCGGTAATCGGTATTCCCCACTACGACCGCTACAAAAAAGCATACGATGCGTTCCACGATTCCGCTCCTTCCCGCGCGCGAGAAATGAAAGATGCTTTTTTTACCGCTTTGCAGTTCGATGCCACGAAGAAGCTCATCCTATTTGCTCCGTTCGGAGATCGCTACATACGGGACAATCGCACCGACATCCTTATCCTCGAAACCCTTTCCTCCCTTGACTTGAACATCTTAGTCCGTCTGCCGCCCACCGACACGGTGAACTTTATGGGGTTCAAGAGTCGACGAGCAACAGTCCGATTCTATGAGAGTGGGAGCAGCGCGTGGAGGGGAGGGAAGAAGATTAATGAAGTAAGTGCTACAGATGAGGAACATCTCATCAAATCTCTCGCCGCGGCCGATGTCGTGGTAACTGGACAGTCGACTATCGCAATAG
>ERZ1292623.976-Hain-H51-01um-R1-976-length-28589-cov-5_pt1 | contig 28589 bp, 32 predicted proteins | sample MGYA00564398_ERZ1292623 | MGnify/ENA primary metagenome ERZ1292623 (study PRJEB36523, sample SAMEA6512633) | groundwater metagenome | collected 2019-01-07 | study: AquaDiva: Metagenomics assemblies of 32 groundwater samples | reverse complement strand
ACGGCTGTCTGGGTTATCAATTTTGTGAACTTAAAAAGATTTAGGACAGAGCCATGGTAAAGCATATCTTTATAAGTCACTTCAAATCCAAATATCATATTCTGCAGCGAATTAGTAATATTCAAAGAGGTATAGGGTTGTCCCTAGCAATCTTTATAAACGAAGTTTACTAGTATTATACTTATGAAGTTAAAAGAAAGAAAGATTAAAGAGAAGATGGACAACATCGTTTTAGATACTTCTGTCGTAATTGAAGGATTAGTCTCAAACAAGATAAAATCAAAGGAAATCACTCCTAAAAAGATATTTATTCATGAAGCAGTTATTGCTGAACTTGAACATCAAGCAAATGGTGGAAGAGAAAAGGGATATTTAGGATTGGAAGAGTTAAAAGAGTTAAGAACATTAGCAAAAAAGTTCGATTTTGAGATTGTTTACGCAGGAAGAAGGCAAACAGGAGATGAAATAAGACAGTCAAAATCAGGAGCGATTGATGCTTTGATAAGAGAACTTGCATACACAGAAGAAGCTTACTTGTTGACAGCAGACAGAGTAAATGCATTGACTGCTGAAGCAAAAGGAATACAAGTAATTCTGTTTGAATTTGAAAAAGACATCAAAGAATTAATGTTTGAGAAATATTTCGATGAAGAAACTATGTCGTTACATATTAAAGAAGGGGTAAAACCATGTGCAAAGAGAGGAAAGCCAGGAGATTGGAAATTAGTTGATGTTGATGAGCCATTGGACAGCGATACTGTTCAGGAAATGGCTAAACAAATAGTAGAAGAAGCAACAAGAAGAAAAGATGGATTTATAGAAATAGAAAGACCCGGAACAACGATAATTCAATTAGGAAAATACAGAACAGTTATTGCAAGGCCTCCATTCGCAGATGGTTGGGAAATTACATTAGTACGCCCAGTCAAGAAATTATCATTAGAAGATTATGAGATAAGTGAAAAACTTAAGAAAAGATTGGGAGGACAGGCAGAAGGAGTTTTAATTGCGGGAGCGCCAGGAATGGGGAAATCAACATTCACTCAGGCATTGACAGAATTTTATTCCAAACAAAGTAAAATAATAAAAACGATTGAAGCACCGAGAGATTTAATTGTTCCCGACAATGTAACTCAATACGCAATTGCACAAGGTTCAAGCCAAGAAATACACGACATATTATTACTTTCCCGTCCGGATTATACAATATTCGATGAAATGAGAAATACAAGTGATTTCCTTTTATTCGCTGACTTAAGATTGGCAGGTGTTGGAATGGTTGGAGTAATTCACGCAACCAAACCAGTTGATGCAATTCAAAGATTCATAGGAAAAATAGAGATGGGAGTTATTCCCCATATTGTTGACACCGTTATTTTCATAAAAAACGGAACAGTTGCAAAAACATTCAGCATCACAATGGAAGTAAAAGTTCCAAGCGGAATGACTGAAGCAGATTTAGCAAGGCCTACTGTTGTAATAAATGACTTCGAAACGAATAAACAAGAATTTGAAATATATTCGTATGGTTCAGACACAGTTGTTATTCCTGTTCAAGACACAAACAAAGAAAGTCCTTTGAAAGAATTAGCCAAGTTAGCAATTCAAGGAGAACTTCAAAGATATACTAGTCAGTCTGAAGTAAGAATTGACTCTGAAAATAAATGCACAATATATGTTCCTGAGCACGAGATTGCAGGAATAATAGGAAAACAAGGGAAAAACATTGAAATGCTTGAAAAAATGATTGGAATGAGCATTGATGTACAAGAATTAGCACACAAAGTATCAAAAAAAAGATTCGGAAGCCCAATAAACTTTAAATATGAATTCAACGGAAGAAAAATAACATTAAAAGTTGATCCAGAATACTCCGAGGCAAATGTAAGCATTTATGCTAAAAATGATTTACTAATGACGGCAAATGTGGGCAAAAATGGTATGATTGAGATACGAGAAGAGCACAAATTGGGCAAAGCTTTAAAAAATGCCCTAGATAGACGAGAGGTTGAGGTGAGAGCTTGATAGACATCAACTTAATAAGAGAAACCCCTCAGCTAGTTAAAGAAAACATAAAGAAAAAGTTTCAAAACGAAAAGCTTCCATTAGTTGATGAAGCTGTTAAATTAGATTCTCAGATTAGAAAATTAAAGACAGAAGCTCAAGAGTTAAGAGCTGAAAGAAATACCTTGAGCTCAAGAATTAATGAAGCCAAAAAAACAAATAAAGATGTTATGCCTATTCTTGAAAAAGCAAAAAGAATTCCTGACCAAATTAAAACATTAGAAGATGAAGAAGCTAAATTAACAAATGTTCTAACAAGCATCATGCATAAAATCCCAAATTTCATATCAAAGAAAACTCCATCAGGAAAAGACGCTTCTCAAAACAAGGAAATAAGCAAAGGCGGAAAAATAATTAAATTCACATTCCCAATAAAAACACATGTTGAACTCGCAGAACACCTAAACATAGCTGATTTTGACTCTTCTGCAAAAGTTTCAGGAAAAGGATTTTATTATTTGAAAGGAGATCTGGCTTTGCTAAATCAAGCATTAATAAGATTTGCAATAGATTTCATGGTAAAGAAGAAGTATCAGTATATTGAAGCTCCATTAATGCTAAATGCACAATCAATCTTCGCTTCAATGGACAAAAATGCAATTGAACAGTCTGTTTATTCAATAAAAGAGGAGGATTTGAACTTGATAGGAACTGCTGAACAGTCTTTACTGGCAATGCACTCCAATGAAACAATTCCAGAATCAGAATTACCTAAAAAATACTTTTCGTATTCAATGTGTTTCAGAAAAGAACTAGGGGCGCATGGAATAAATGAAAAAGGATTGTGGAGAACTCACCAATTCAATAAAATCGAGCAATTTATTTTTTGCAAACCGGAAGACTCTGAAAAATTATATGAAGAACTATTAAAAAACTCAGAAGAGATACTTAAAAAGTTAGATTTACCATACAGGGTGTTGGAAATATGCACGGGAGACTTAGCTGACTGGAAATTTAGAAGTGCTGATTTAGAAGTTTACCGCCCAACAACGAAAGAGTACGGAGAAGTTATGTCCTTATCTAACTGCACAGACTACCAAGCAAGAAAATTGAACATAAAATGCACAGATAGTAAAGGTAATAAACGAGTGCTTCATACGTTGAACGATACAGCATTAGCAACCTCGAGGATATTGGTTGCGATACTTGAAAATAATCAAAACAAAGACGGTTCAATCACAATCCCAAAAGTCCTTGTTCCATACATGAGAAAGAACAAAATAACAAGAGGTGTATAAATGGCTAAAGAAGACTTTGAAGACGAGCAGTACACAGAAGAAAGTACAGAAGATACAAAAGAAACTGTTGAAGAAGAATTAGAAGACGATGGTGTAGCAGACTGGGAAGAAGGATTTGAAAAAGGTGCTACTGCGGCCGAATTTGAAGATGGAAAGGAAGAAGAATCAGAAGAAGAAACACCAAAAAAGAAAAAAAAGCAAGAAGAAGAGGAAATAGAATTTTAGTTCATGGGAATGTTTAATGATATATTAAGAAGCGATGAGACTATATTCAAAAATGTCATTGCACTGGATTACGACTACATACCGAAATCTCTTCCATTTAGAGAGGAGAAGCAAAAGTACATGGCATTATGCATTAATCCATTATTTCAAGAGAGAAGCGGAAGGAATTTATTCATCCATGGCCCGCCAGGAATAGGGAAAACTGTTGCCTGCAGACACGTTCTTAAAGAACTTGAAGAAGAATATGATGAAGTGGAGCCAATCTACATAAATTGCTGGGAAAAGAACTCTTCTTTCAAAATAATGATGGAGATTTGTGAAAGACTTGGTTACAAGTTTACTCACAATAAAAAAACAGATGAATTATTTGGCATTGTCAAAGAAATGTTAAATAAGAAATCAGTAGTTTTTGTGTTTGATGAAATAGATAAAGCCGAGGATTATGATTTTCTTTATTGGATTTTAGAGCAAATTTATAAAAAATCGATATTTTTAATTACAAATTACAAAGAATGGCTACTAAACCTTGATGAGAGAATTAAATCACGATTGAATGCAGAGATAATGGGCTTTAGCCCATATACGCTCCCAGAAACTAGGGAAATAATGAGGCAGAGGGTAGAATATGCGTTTAAAGATGATGTTGTGTTACATGATGCGTTTGAAGCGACAGTCAAAAAAACATACGACATGCAGGATTTGAGAAAAGGACTTTACTTGCTAAGAGAAGCTGGGAATTTAGCGGAAGATAAAAGTGTAAGAAAAATTACCATGGAACAAATAGGAACTGCATTAAGAAAATTAGATGAATTCACAATAAATAAAGAAGAAGGGCTTGATTCTGACACAAAAGTTATTCTTGAAATAATAAAAAAGAACAATGAAGCCAAAACAGGAGAATTATACAAGATTTACACAAAAAACGGAGGAATTTCTTCACAAAAGACATTTACAAGAAAACTTAAAGATCTAGAAAAAGGCAAATTCATAACAGTAGAAAAAGTGATGGGCGGTCCGGAAGGAACAACTACAATAATCAGCCTAGCTTCAAAAGACAAAGAACGAAAATTAACTGAATTCTAAAATGGTAACAAAAATATTCGGAGTTCTTGATTTTCTTTCAGCGATTGTATTTTTAATACCACTTCCAAAAAACATAGTATTGCTTGCTGCATCATACTTAATAATTAAAGGCTTGCTGTTTTCATTGGGGGAAGATATTGCAAGCTATCTTGACGTTGCGATTGGAATTTACATAATAATTTTTAGTTTTGGGTTTTCTATAACAATTCTCTCAGTTATTTCTGCTTTGTTCTTGCTGCAGAAAGGGTTACTAAGCTTCGTTTGACCTGTCGGGATTATCCCTTGTCCACTGGACAAGTGCGCGTGAGATATATAAACTAAAATTATTCTATCTAGATTAGGTGAAAAATATGACTTACGAAACAACCCCCAAAGACTTTCAGCCTGTGTTTTTCAGACAAATGAAGATGTTAAGCCTCAAAGCATCAGAAAAGAAGAGGTGGTAAAATGAAAGATGTAAACGATTTAATGAAGCGATATGGTTCAGCTAGCGCTCCTCCGCGTATTTTTGTCATAGAAGGACTTGTCTTCACTGAAGACAGGTTTCTTCTCGGTAAAGTCCATTCTTGAGTCGGTATGAATGCCCCAGTCCCCGAAAGGGGGCTTTATAATTTTAAAATGATTCCGGAAGATTTTAAGAAGTTAACAAAGAACTTCACAGAAGAGAACATAACATCAGACGAGCCCCCATGTATCGATGCGTTGTGAAGAAAATGACATTGACATAGATTTTGTAAAGAATGTGCTAATTAGTTGTAGTTTTTTACCAGCAAGAATAGTGGAAGACAGACATAGAGTCTACAAGATTTATTACCGGTTGAGCAGACACGTAGAACTCAAAATTATCGTAGATTTGTTCGAATATAACAAAATAAATATAAGAACCATAAAAAGAATAAATGACGCATTTAGAATAAGATTCATAAGAAAACGGAGGTTTTAAATATGATAAAAGAAAGTATTTCATTGAACATGAGCAGTACAAATTTTTCTTGGGACTACAGCGAAAAATCAGATATCTTAAACATCAGGACAAAAGATAAAAAAACAGAAGGCAGTGCTGAACTCGGAGATTTCACTATAGACTTTGATAAAAATAAACAGGTTATTGGAATAGAAATAGCAAATGCTTCAGATTTCTTTAGTCAGGCAGACATATCCAAAGATCAATTAAAGGAATTGAAATCGGCCGAACTTGTAATAAATAAAAAAGGCAGGGATTACACCTTCATTTGGGTTAAAACTACGTTCTCACACGGCATAGAATTAAAGTTACCGATACCTACCCCAATTGCTGCCTAACCCACAGTCTAGAACCCTTAGACATAAATTTTATATAGTCTAGAGTAGCGCTTAGTTCTATGGTCGATATTAACCTCGCAGCATTATTCACAAACCAGTTCCCGGTTTGGTTCTATTGGGTTGTTGCAGGTATTCAATTGCTAGGAGTTGTTGTTTCTTTCAGCATAAGTTACATAGGATTTAAGGCATATAAAATAATAAAGGAAGCCAAATACAAGTATTTCTTTTACGGCTTCTTGCTTTTAGGATTAAGTTATTTAGCAAACGTTACGCTAAATATATTAATCAGATTGGGGTATGCGAAATATTTTGTTGAGAAAAAATATGAAATATTTATGCTGCCAATATTTGGAGCATATTATTTGTTTTTAATTGGAGTTATGCTTGCTTATGTTTCTTTGGCTGCAGTTTACTCGGAAGTTAAGAAATCGAACAAATTATGGTTGTTTTACTTTTGGACACTAATAGTTGGAGTTTACACATTTAGAGATAAATTGATGTTTAACATGTTTTCGGCAATATTACTTTCATTCATAGTTATTTACACCTATGATAAATATAACGAAGATAAGAACAAGAACAGATTGTTGACATGCTTAGCTTTCTTCTGTATGTTTTTATTCCACTTGTTTGTTTTATTAGAAAGCTTTATGCCAGTATTTTTCATAATCAGAAATACAATACTCTTAATAGGTTTAATACTATTATTGACGACTTTGTCTAAAATTTATGGCGGAAAGAAGAAGTAAACACGAGATTATATTTGATATACTCAATCTAATTAGTTCCAAGAATGGAAGGGTTAAACCAACACATATACTTTATGGCGGAAATTTAAGTCACGATAGGTTAAAGAAATATTTGGAAGAGTTAATTAACGGCGGATTTATTCAGAAACAAGAAGAAAAAGGCAAAACATATTATATTTTGACTGATAAAGGTTATAAATTCATTGAAGAATTCAAGAAGATAGAAGAAATGACGCAGGCGTTCGGAATTTAATCTTTTGCCACCACAATGTGAGGCTTCTTAAAATTAAACTTGAAGAACTTTTCGAGGTTCCAGATAGAAAAGTTCAATATAAAACACTACTAAAAGCCGAACCGGTGGCAAAAATGTTTGTAACCGATATATATATATATATATATGCGAAGTTCTTGAATGTTTTTTATGAGCAAATCTGTAGAAGAGATTGAAGCACTTCAGAAAACAATTGAGGGGTTGGATAAAAGATCACTCGAATTGTTTCTTGAAATAAGTGCTGAGACGCGTGGAAGAGAGTTTGAACAAATTAATTTGAGAAAAGTCAGAGTAATAAAAACTAAAATGAGGGAAATTGACGCGTTAATTGATACGAACAGAAAAAGATTGGAACGACTTAAAAAAGAAGCAATCGGGGAACTAGCGCTTAAGACAGAAGAAACTTACGAATCCGAAAAACATCATAGGAAAAAAACGATCGTGCTCGTATTTCGTTTACTTGCTATTGTGTCATTTATATCTATGTTTACATTTATGTACTACCAGAATATCTTTCTGATTCCTCCATTTATTGTAGCTACAATTGTATTTTTTATGCTGTCAGTCAAATATCACACCTCTTCTTAAATAACCGATATATATATATATATATATATGCGAAGTTCTAAGTTTATTTTATGACACTTGCAACTCGTTTGCGTAAAAGAAGAGATATTATTGCTAATGAGCTTGCATATTCAGAATATAACGAATATAGCACAAAATATTCTTCTGAGTCTTTAGAACGCCTAAGGAAAGTTCATAAAGAATACGATAAAGCATTTAACTCCATATTCCTGGCAGAACAAGAACTTAAACAAATACCGAAAGATGATGCAAAGAAGTTTGATGATGCCACAATAAAGTTATTAAAAGAAGGGCCCGGTTTTCTACAGCTCGGTATTTGTATTTTAATAGTTGGAATCATTACATTGTTGCCATTCGGCCCGAATAATCCTTTTAAAACCTACGTCCCTTTTGATTCTGTATTTCGCATTGTTATTTTCGGCGCATCATTATTTTGCCTTTGGATAGGAAAGGCAGAAGTACGTATATCAACTGGTTGGAGATGAATTTAATCTAACCTTTAACAACAGCCATCGGCTTTAACTTAACAACTTTCTTAGCAATGCCTAATTCATCTGAAACTCTTACAACTTCGTCAATATCTTTGTAAGCACCCGGTGCTTCTTCTGCTAAACCAACCATAGAATGTCCTTTTACGATAATTCCTTGCTTAGCTAAACTAGAAATTAATTCTGGACCGCCAAACTCCCTTACTGCCTGATGTCTTGACATTACTCTTCCTGCGCCGTGAGCTGTTGAACCGAGACTTTCTTTCATTCCAATTTCAGTACCGACTAAAACATATGAAGCAGTACCCATTGAACCAGGAATAATAACTGGTTGGCCTGTTTTTCTGTATTTTTCAGGGATTTCTTTATTACCAGGACCGAAAGCACGAGTAGCCCCTTTCCTATGCATGTAAACTTTTTTCTTTTTTCCATTAAATTCATATTCTTCTATTTTTGCAATATTGTGAGCAACATCATAAACTGTTTTAATATCTGTTTTTTTCAAATCAAATACCTTAACAAAACAAGTTCTAACTAAATCTGCAATCATATATCTGTTGCACCATGCGAAGTTTGCTGCAGCTTTCATTGCCTCAAGATAATCTTCACAAGCTTGAGTTCCGGCGGGAGCATAAGCTAATTCTCTATCGGGTAAACTAGCAAGTTCTTTTGGAAATTCCTGCTCCATTCTTCTTAAATAATCGGAACATACTTGATGTCCTAGTCCTCTTGAACCGCAATGAATCATAAAAACAACCTGATTTTTTTTCAAGCCAAACACTTTTGCTTTTTCTTTATCAATTATATCGGAGACATATTGAATTTCTAAGAAATGATTTCCTGAGCCTAATGAACCTAATTGATTCTTTCCCCTATTTTTAGCCTTGTCAGAAACTTTCGAAGCATCTGCGCCCTTAAAAGTACCAGACTCTTCGGAATTAACTAAATCATCTTTCAACCCATAACCTTTCTCGAATGCCCACAAAGCACCTTTCTCTAAAACTTTGTCTAATTCTTCTCTCGAAATTTTAACATTTCCCTCTCCTAATCCCGCAGGAACTGCTTTGTAACATTCCTCAATTAATTGATTCATTTTATCTTTAACATCGTCTTTCGTCAAAGGTGTTGTTAATAATCTGACGCCACAGTTTGAAACGACAATATTATTTGCAATAAAATTATGGTCATCGTGGCTGACCGTAACATCATACACGAGTCCACTATATGGGAGGAGATTTATATCTAAAACGGGGTCAAATACGAACCCATCACGGCCTAAGGAAAATGTTTTCTTATATTCTTCATACGATATAAAATTAAGTGCTGTGCGAGGCTCCGTTCTTTGCAGTGTCCATAACGAATGTTTGATGAACTGTTCGGGAGTATAAATTGACGAGAGTGATTCGACAATATCGCCGACAGGAATACCTGCCTTGTGCAGCTCTCTTGCTTTTGCTCTTATTCGTTCTCTATCTTTTTGAACGGCGCATTTTAATCTAATATAATTTGATGCCAGACTTGCTTCTGTCTTTTTCTCTCCATTATATTCATAACTTACATTTTCAAAGAAATTTATAAGATTCGAAGAGTTGCTGTGTATTTTTATTCTGTGACAAACAGTCTTTCCATTTTGGCCGGCATATTGATTTCCAGGAACCAATACAGGCATACTTGAAGTTACCTTAAAATCTGCGAGAAGTAAACGTATGTCGTTTAAGAAATCAACGGCGCTTTCTTTTATATTCTCGAGCTTATTCATATTCAGTGCCAGTTCATAAAAATTATATTTATTCAAGGTTGCAGGACTGGAAAGTTCTGCTCCGAAAAATGATGCTAAAAATAAGCGTTTTTGCCATAATGGAGCTTTCATTAACCATTTCGGAACTCTGTATTGCTTCGTGACTTTCTTTCCATGAGGAACTCCGAGTGCAGATAATAATATAGCGAAAGATGTTGATTTTTTAGTTAACGAGTGTTCTTCAAAAACAAATTTTTTCTTTCCGTAATTAGTATTTATTTCATGATTTCTGATTCTGGAATAAAGTTTCGGACAATCAAAACCCAGACTAGATAAGTCAAGCCCAATATCGTTTAGATCTTCTTTTTTGCCATATAACATGATTTGTCCGTCTCTTCCACCAAGATAAGACAAAGCACCATCTCCGAGTATGAACCCCATGAGTTTCAGCAGAATCGGCAATTTTGGAGAATCATAATAAATCTCCAGCAAATCGTTTTTTTGAAGGAAATTTAAAATCTGACTTCGCGCATTTCCTTCATTTTTGATATTTAATTCGTCTAAAATTCTCTCTATGTCTTCTTTCCCGATTATTTTCTCTTTCTTGGGCAGTTCCCACTCGACCCCTTCAAAGCCATTCACAATCACTAAATCATTTTCTTTTATGTCTTTTGCCTTAATCATTCCATTCATGGTAAGAACGGGATGGTCTCCGGTAACCTTTATCGATCTTCCAGTGATTGTTTTGATTTCGAACATCTTTTCCGTTTCTTCGCGCTTCATGTAACAAACAATCGGCACTTCCTTCTTTGCCTTGTTTTTATACTCAAATAAAGAAAATTCTTCCTTGTCCCAGCTTTGCTCTATGTCTTTTATGCGTTTCCACGTTCCCCACTTCAGAGATACTTTGACATCTGGATGAGTGCAATTCACGTCATAACCGATTCCGCCAGGAGAAACTCCACCGTTTTCATAGTCTAATGCGGCAACTCCGCCTATGCAAAAACCATAACCCTGATGCGCATCAGGAAGAGCCAGTATTTTTAATGCACCAGGCAATGCAGTCATATTTTTAGCCTGTTCTAACGTTTTATCATTCTTCATTGCATCCAGAATTTTATCACTTGCAATAACATAGGCTGGAACTTTAGTACCGCCTATCTGCCATACAAATTCCTTGATTTTCTTCAATTCAACCATAAGAAAGAGAGCAAATTACACAATTTATATAGGTTACTATAAATCCAAAACAATCTGAACCATGACGTTTCCAGGTTTTTCATCAATAACCATGTCATTGTAAGTTACTGCTTTTACATGTCTTTTAAAATCATACTTTTCCAAACCAACATCTCCAACAACATTTGCAGTTAGCTTGAATTTTGCTCCTTTTTCAATTTTTAATGAAGTAACATTATTTATTACAAAATATTCTGCATCCATTAAGTAAAGGAATTTTTCAAGGAAATCGTAAAGCAAAGCTTTCTTGTCTTCTGATTCGATTATTATCTCTTTCTTAATTGTTGAATCCACTTCACCGACTTCAACAACCGTATCTGTTATAGCTAAAGCTGCATTGGAAAAAGCTTCTTCTAGATTTTTACCATACGCCTGAAACTTCATATCGGCAGTATGTTCGAAGAATTTGTATTTTTCCATGTTAGAACTTTATTTTTTTAACCAAATCACTCAAAGTTGCGCCCAATGAGCAAGGCATTGAAAATGCCACAACTGCGTTAATGATTTTGTCAGAGCCAATCATTTTGTTAATCCCATATACGTAAATCAATATTAAAGAAACTACGATTGAAGCAACGTAAACAGTTATGAATCTTTTTGCCCAAAACTCTCCAAACCCTCTATGAACTTTATCATGCACCCTAGTGTAGCCTACAAAATAGATTTGGGTTGTTGTAAAAATAAGAGTTAAAACGGTTATAATAATGAGGTGTGTATTAGTTAGGTTTTTTGCAATATCTATGAGAAATCCTTTTGACATAAAAACGAATCCTACAAACAAAGCTCCAAAAAAAGAATAAAAAAAGTCTTCTCTGGAAAAGTGTTGTATTCCGTCTTTCATATCAATATACCTGCAAAGAATCTATAAAATCTCTTGTTTTGCTAGTGTCTTCTTTTTTTGGTTCATCAAAAATACTTGGACTTCCTGATGAAGAACTTGAGCTTGGAGTGTCGAACATATTAAATATTCCAGATGGCGTTTCGGGAACAGAACTTGATTGAGAACTCGAGGATGTATCGAATAATGAATCAGTACCTGAAAATCCTGAATTATAATTTTTAGTGCTTCCCTGTGCCGAAATTGCATGAAGCATACTAATGATGTGTTTCAGAATATGAACGTCCTCTTTAGTGTCTATAACAACCTTCATAGCTAGTTTAATGGCTAATTGATATAAAAAGGTTATGCTTTTACCGTGCTTCTAAGTATGAAGATTGCTTGAGCGAAGCGGCATAAAAAAGGACAATGGCTCCGACCACCAAAATAAAAGCTAAAATCGCCCCATCGCTAAAAATATTTTTAAAAATCCTCGGCAACAAAGCAGCAAAAATCACCACCAAAAAGAACAACCCCTTACCAGTTTGTGATCTTACTTGTGCAAAGTCGCCAGGATAGTTTTTTAGAAGGTGTGCTCTATGGTGTGGAAATTTTTCCAAAAAAGTTGGAAGAGACATACGATATAAAGAATCATATTCTGAGTGAAGCTTTTTTAGAAGTTTTAATTCTTCATTAAACCGATATGTATGCAAATTTCCTCTCTCGTCATTTTCGGCATAAACACCGCCACCGGCTCTTGTTTTATCCCGAAGAATTAGATGTTTTCTAATAGCATCAGAAACTGCGTTAAGTTCGCTCTTCTTTAAATCTTCAATGAGTGCTATCTGTCTGCTATTGAGATTGCCATGGTATGACATAAGACTAAAAAGCAGCTATGTCTTTAAAAATATTGTTATAAGAATACCTTCTGATAGTTCATATAAATTGCGTTTTCTACTTCCTTAACATCCATCTTCTTTATTTCTGCAATTTTTTTAACAGTTAAAAAAACATTTGCTGGTTCATTAGGATTTGAATCCGGACTCATCCAAGGGGCATCTGTTTCAGTAAGCAACCTGCTAATATCAACCATTTCAACTAACATTTGGAAATGCTGGCTTTTTAGAATATTCACTGGAACAGTAAAATAATATCCTAATTCTTCTGCTTTTTTAATCAAATGTTTTCTTCCTTCAAACATGTGCAGAATAACTTTCTTTATTCCTGATTTTTCTAATAATTCAACACATTCAAGCTCTGCTTTTCTTGAATGAATTAGAATTGGTTTATTGATTTTTTTGACAAACTTAATTATTTTCTCAAAATTAGCTTTTTGTTCTTCATGATGCTCTTTATCCCAATGGAAATCCATTCCGCACTCCCCAACAGCTAAAATTTTATCCTTGTTTTTTTCTATAAATTGTAATTCTTCATCTAAGTCAAATTTTTCTGTTTGTCTCGATAAACCTGCTTCATCTGGCTGAAGTCCTAGCAAATCAATCGGGTATAAGCCTAAAGAACACTTGATTATGTCGTATTCTTCAGCCATTTTCAGAGCTTCTCTATTGGTTGGAACGTTAACTCCAGACACAATAATAGAAACAACTCCCTTTTCTTTGGCTCGTTTAACTACATCTGGAATCTGATTTTTCAGCTTTTCATGGGTTAAGTGGCAGTGTACATCGACTAACATAACACAACACCTCACTATAATGTATTTAAACCATATGGTAAGATTTATAAATTAACCAAAATCGCTAATAGTATAGGGTGGGATTAAATGACCATAATAGGATTCAACTTTAGAAAGATAACGGCTGAAAAAGGAAAGACAAATTCCGGAAAGATTAATATAGCAAATAATGTCGCTTTGAAAAATGTTGAAGAAACTGAAATTCCGGTTGGTTCTAAAAAACAAAAAGCGTTGAAATTCAGTTATGAATATTTAACTAAATACGAACCTGATGCAGGCGCTATCTCAATTGAAGGAGACATTCTTTACTTAGCTGAGGAAGCTATTGTTGATAAAACAATAAAGAACTGGAAGAAAAACAAACAAATTGATAAGGAAATGTTAACTCCTTTGCTTAACACAATATTATCCAAATGTTCAATTAAAGGTTTAGTAATAAGCCAGGACTTGAACTTACCTAGCCCATTGCAATTGCCAAGAGTTACGGTAAAGTAAATTCTTAATATTTTTTATATATAATTTATTCGTTAATCGAAACATTTAAATATAAGTTGTATATACTATCCGTATACACATGATGGATATACTCGAGAATACAGACGTGCTTTGCAAAACGTGCAAAGTTCCTATGGAACGTGGAATGGCTGTAAAAGACAGCGTAAAACTCCGTGCATTCCAATGTCCTAACTGCAAAGCACGTTTTTTCCACCCAACCGATTTGGAGAAATATGAGAATTTCCGAAAGATTAAAGAAAAGCACTTTAATATGAAGTTGAGAATGGTTGGAAACAGCTACACAATAAGCATTCCAAAAGAAATTGTTCGTTTTACGCAGGTTAAAGAAGATACAGTCGTGGTATTATCGATGGAAGATCCTAACAACGTAAGAATCATTTTAAGGAAGCAAGTAATACATAAGGAGGAATACTCAAATGAAGACTAAAGAAGATAAAAATGAAATAAGACTTAAAGTTGCAGAAGCAATGCAGGATGATGTTAATAGAGGAGTTGTAAGGATAGATAATAGAATTCTAAAAGAAATTGGATTAAGAGAAGGAGATATAATTGAAATTGAAGGCGGTTCTAAAACAGTAGGAATAGTTGATAGAGCTTTGCCAGGAGATATAGGCTTAGACATAATTAGAATGGATGGTATTTTGAGAAGAAATGCTAAATCGAGTTTAGGAGAATTAGTTACGATAAGAAAAATTGAAATTAAAGAAGCAACAAAAATTGTAATCGCTCCGGCAAAACAGGGAGTAATGATTAGAGCTCCGCCAGATATGTTCAGACAAGGACTACTCGGGAGGGCTGCAGTAAAAGGAGATGTTATTTCATTCGGCGGAACAAAAAGAAGAAGAAAAACTCTGAGTTCAAATCCTTTTTTTGACGATATATTCAGTTCTGTATTTGAAGATGCGTTTAATGTAGGATTCGGATTTGGAGACTTAAAATTTATTGTCGTAGAAACGCATCCAAAAGGAGCAGTAATTATTACAGAAAATACTGAAATAGAGGTAAGACCTGAAGCTGTTGAATTAGAAAAAGAAGAAGCATTGCCGGAAGTTACGTATGAGGATATTGGCGGATTAGATGAAGAAATTAAAAAAGTCAGAGAAATGATTGAACTGCCAATGAAACATCCGGAAATATTTGAAAGATTAGGAGTAGAACCTCCGAAAGGTGTGTTGTTACATGGACCGCCAGGAACTGGAAAAACACTTTTAGCAAAAGCAGTAGCTGGAGAAACAAACGCTCATTTTATTTTAATTAATGGCCCAGAAATAATGAGTAAATATTATGGACAGTCGCTTCCTGCAGAAGAAAAAGTTCTTGTGATAATAGACAATAAGTTAAAGAGAATTCCAATCGGAGAACTAGTTAATAAACAACCAGAAAATGCAAAGGCCGTTTGTTTTGATGCCGAAGGGAAGATAGTAATAAAAGATATTTCTTCATTTATTAAACATAAAAATAATTCGAAACTTGTTGAAATAAAAACTTCAAGCGGAAGAAGAATAAAAGTAACCGGCGATCACTCCGTATTCACCTTGGGGAAAAATGGGGTAGAGAGTGTTAAAACATCAGATCTTATCGCCGGAAAATCATTCATTGCTGTTCCTAAAAAACTTCCAGAACCTCAAAACACCACCGATAAACTAGACTTAATTGAGGTTTTAAAAGAAAATGATTATGGAATAACCATCAGAAATATACAAACTCTCCTTAATGAATCAGTAGACAACCTTGGGATAAAAGAAGTTGCCAGAATATTAAGTTGCAAAGAAAAATATGTTTATGATATAAGATCAAAAAACGTTGGAATAAAGTTGTCTAAATTTATCGATTTAATGAACAGATCAGGAATAGAATTTGATAAAGATGCGTTGCAGTTATCAACAAAAGGAAAGAGTTTGCCTGCAACAATGCTATTAACAGATGAACTTTGTGCTTTCTTTGGATTGTGGATGGCCGAAGGTTCTTACACTAACAAAAATGAAGTCAGAATAAGTATTAACAAATCAGAACTGAAATACTTTGAACAGCTCATTACGGGACTTTTTGGAACGATTACAATATACAAAAAACCAAACTCAGAAGGTGCAGATATAATAATTTGCTCAGGAGTATTGGGAAAAGTAATGAAAGCACTTGGCTTTGTTTCCGGTGCAAGAAATAAAAAAGTTCCTGAGTTTATATATAATTTGAGCAATAAAAAACTAGCAGAATTCCTAAGAGGATATATTTCTGGGGACGGTAGCGTTAATGCAACAACTCCTGCGCCGATGGTTGAAATAGCAACAGAAAGTCCTGAATTAGCCGACGATGTAGTCTACTTGCTATTGAGATTCGGAATAGTTGCAAAGATTTATTTAAGACCGAATAGACCACAAAGAAGGATTTGCTTCGCCGATGCTGACAATCTTGAGGCATTTAAAACTATTGGCTTTATACAGCCAGAAAAGAATGAGCTCATATTTAGATATACAAACCTAAAGAAGTTTGCAAGAAGAGACAGAGTTCCTATTGCCGGAATTATAGAAGAGATAGTTCAAAATGAAAGTGAGCTTAGTGCATGGAAAGGCTTGGATTCTGTTGGGAGAAATGTCCTATTGAAACTCGAAAATCCTAAACTGAAAACAATTCTTAGTTCTGATATATACTGGGACAAAGTTCTAGAAATTTCCGAATGTAGTGAAAATCCCGAATTTGTTTATGACATATCCGTTCCAGGATGTGAAAACTTTATCGCTGGATTTGGAGGCGTATTTGCCCACAATAGTGAAGAAAACTTACGTAAGAAATTCGAAGAGGCAGAAGCAAATGCTCCTTCAATAATTTTCATTGATGAAATTGATGCAATCGCAACAAAAAGAGAGGAAGTTCAAGGTGAAGTTGAGAAAAGAGTAGTTGCACAACTGTTGGCAATGATGGATGGATTGAAAACAAGAGGAAATGTTGTTGTTATCGCAGCAACAAATATTCCAAATTCATTAGACCCTGCATTGAGAAGACCCGGAAGATTTGACAGAGAAATTGAAATCGGAGTTCCTGGAAAGAAGGGAAGAACAATTATTTTAAAGATTCATACGAGAAATATGCCGTTGGCAGAAGATGTTAATATTGAAGAATTGGCAGATACTACGTATGGTTTTGTCGGCGCTGATTTGAATTCATTAGCAAAAGAAGCAGCAATGGTTGTAATCAGGAGAGTTCTTCCTGATTTAAATCTTAAAGACGGAAAAGATCATGTCATACCAAAAGAAATTTTGGATAAATTAGTTTTAACAAAACAAGACTTTTTGGATGCATTGAAAGTAGTTAGACCGTCTGCAATGAGAGAAGTTCTCGTTGAGGTTCCTAAAGTCAGATGGGATGATGTTGGCGGTTTAGAAAATACCAAACAAGAGCTGAAAGAAGCGGTTGAATGGCCTTTGAAAACACCGGAAGCGTTTACCAGACTTGGGATAAGACCTCCAAAAGGAATTTTACTTTATGGACCGCCTGGTGCGGGGAAAACGATGCTTGCAAAAGCAATCGCTACAGAATCCGGTGCAAACTTTATTTCAATAAAAGGACCCGAATTATTATCTAAGTGGGTAGGTGAATCTGAAAAAGCTGTTAGAAAAATATTCCAGAAAGCAAGACAATTAAGTCCTGCAATAATATTTTTTGATGAAATTGATTCAATTGCGCCAAAAAGAGGAATGTCGCAAGATTCAGGAGTTACTGAAAGAGTAGTTAATCAATTACTGACTGAAATTGACGGTTTGGTTGAAATGAAAGATGTTGTTGTTATTGCAGCGACAAATAGACCAGACATAATTGACCCCGCTTTGTTACGCCCAGGAAGATTTGACAGAATGTTGTTAGTTCAAATCCCAGACGAAACAATGAGGGAGAAAATATTCAAATTGCATATGAGGGATGTTAGTTTGATTGACATTTACAAAGAATTGGAAGAAATAGGTATTAAACTTACATCAGCAGAAATTGAAAAAATTGAAAATGATGTTAAAAATATAGCTGGTTTCAAAAATAGGATCAGCGAAATAATTAAGGAATTAGTAAAAAGCAGAAAAACCAAAGACATGGAAGAAATAATAAGAAAACTAGTTAAAACCCAAACTGAGAAAATGGATAAAATTGCAAAAAAATTGTCCTTAGAAACAGAAGGTTACGTTGGTGCAGATATTGAAGCAATTTGCAGAGAAGCAGCAATCTTAGCTTTAAGAAAAGACATGAAGGCAAAAGAAGTAAGACAAGAACATTTCGAAGAAGCATTAACCAAAGTTAAACCTTCAGTAGATGCTGAAACGAAAATAGCTTACGAAAGACTTGAAGCTGAATTAAGAGCAGCAAAAGCCAAAGAGATTAAACCTAAGATAAGTTATTTCGGATAAGGTTATATTGTTGAGATTAGCGTCAAATATGCGAGGCTCAATAAAATAAAAATATAAAAAGTGGAAAGGGTTGTTCCTTACGGAAAGGACCTGCTCTTTACTTTAAATCAAAAGAGCCAAGCCCGACGCTAATCGAAAAAGTTGTTTAAATGACACATAAACCAGGAGACAAAGTAGAAATAGAAACAACAGATGGTATTTTTACAGGCATAATTATGCCGAATGAAAATGCAAATACTCTTTTCATTAAGCTAAGTTCTGGGTATAATGTCGGAATTGAAAAAAAGAAAATAAAACAGATAGAAATTCTTGAAGCGTTTAAAGAAACATCAAAAGAAAAGAAAACACAAGAAGTTAAAGAAAACAAGAGCTTACCAACAATTTCAATCCTACATACTGGCGGAACAATCGCTTCACAGGTTGATTACAGGACTGGTGCTGTTGTTTCGCGATTCAGTCCCAAAGATTTATTAAAATTAATCCCAGAAATGAGTAATGTTGCTAATATTAAAACAAAACTTGTTTTCCAGATGTTTTCAGAAGATATGGAAGTTTCTCATTGGAGTATTTTAGCACAGAATATTGCCGATGAATTGAAAAATAATCCAAAAGGAATAATTGTTGGAATAGGAACGGATACGTTAGAATACGTTGCATCTGCATTGTCGTTTGCTTTGCAAAATCTTCCAGTTCCTGTTTTATTGGTCGGTTCTCAAAGAAGTAGCGATAGGCCAAGTTCAGATGCAGGAATAAACTTAGCTTCTGCAGCACAGTTCATCGCCAAGACAGATTTTGCGGGTGTTGCTGTATGCATGCATGAGAATGAGAACGATGATAATTGTTTGGTCATAGAAGGACCCTTTGTAAAGAAGATGCACACTTCAAGAAGAGATACATTCAGGCCAATAAATAAAAGACCTATTGCAAGAGTAAATGCTAATGGAAAAATTGAATATTTGAGAAAGGATTACACAAAAGCAAATGGAAAGTTTATATTACAAAACAAATTCTCAAATAAAGTTGGATTGATTAAAGTTTATCCTGGATTCAGGGCAGATGAACTTGATTGGTATGAAAAGAACTGTGACGGATTAGTTATTGAAGGATATGCATTTGGACAGATGCCTATAAATAAGCTTGATGATGCTACTGCCCACCACCCTAAATTGTTAGAAAAAGTAAAGAAAGTAGCTACTAAGATTCCTGTTGTAGTTGTCGCACAAAGACCTTACGGTCTTCCTTACATGAATGTTTATTCAACTTCAAGAGATTTATTAGAAGCTGGTGTTGTTGAAGGAAAGATGCTTCCTCATGTCGCTTATGCTAAGTTATCTTGGGTTCTAGGAAGAACAAATAAGATCAACGAAGTCAAAAGAGAGATGCAGACTAATATCGTAGGAGAGATATTAGATAGAGTTGAAGAAGATACTTTCTTGATTTAATTTTTTCTTAATATATCTTCCAAGGGAAAGAATTCTTTTGTCTGAGGAAGTATTTCGTAATGGAGCTTTCCCCTACTGTAATAAACAAGATGAACTTTTGAGCCTGGCTTAGAAGATATTGCCCTGTATCCATCATCGACAATTTCCAAAGCCGCATTATCATCAATAGCAAAAGCTACACCCGGTGTCATTTTCATCATCTTTTTTAGCGCAGGAGTTCTGTCTTTTTCTCTTATATGATGAGGACTTACGCTAGCATGAACAAAATCAAGTCCAGAAATCCTAGAAAGAGGTGCTCTTGGATTTTTTGCATTTCTTCTAAAATCACTCGTACCGTATCTAAACCAGCAAACAGCTCCGGCACTTAATCCAGATAAGATGGTACCTTCCTCTTGTGCTCTTTTCAATAATTTGTCAACGCCATGTCTTTTCCAAATTTTAAGCATTTTTACTGTATTTCCGCCACCGACATAAATCAAATCTGCAGAAAATATCTTTTGTCTAATTGTTTCTCTTGAAGGATGTTCCCTCACCAAATAAAGAACATACGGTTTGCAGCCTAGTTTTTTTCCATATATCTCTTGAAATGTTTTCCAATACCCCTCTGCATCGTTGCTAGCTGTTGGGATAAACAATGCTCGGGGATGTTTTTTGCCGGTCAACTTTATTATTTCTCTATCAATTGCTAATGTTTCCAAATCTTTTATTTCCCCGCCACCTATTGCTACAATCTTTCCCATAGGTTTTCTTCTACTATGTTCTCTTTTTAACCTTTCTAATCTATATTTCCGAACATATATTCCATATTATAGTCCATTCTTATAATGATTATAATATTTATTAAACATTTATACCCTTATATGAACTATAATGACAATATTTATATAGAAATAGCATGAATATTCCGTTTAATGGATGAAAAGGACAAAATTCTATTAAATGAGCTGAAGAAGAACTCCAAAAGGTCAGTTCAGGAGCTGTCTAAAGCGACCAAAATACCTTCTACAACTGTTTACAACAGGATTAAGGCATTAGAGAAGGAAGGAATCATAAAACACTACAGTGTCAAATTAGACAATAAGAAAGTAGGCAAGATACAAGCTTTCTTTGAAGTTACTGTAAATCCAAATGGCGTTTCTGAATTCTTAAAGAAAATCAAAGCAGACGATATATACTCAATTGCAGGAGATTATCAGTTTCTAATCAAATCAACATTTAACGATCTTGGGGGTGTCTATAGTTTTACGGCTCAACTCCAACAAGCAAAAGCTGACAAAGTAAAGACGACTATAGTCTTGGACGAGCTATGACGCCTCAAGTTCTGAAAATTCGCCAGCGGATGCCGACCCCCATCGGCGCCCTGGCATAATATTTATAAACGTATTTAGTAAATTTTAATTATGACCAAAATAATTATCTATTCAAAAAACAAGGAGCATTTTGTTAGATTGAAGTCTTTCTGCAAAGAGATTAAATGGAATATTGGTAACAAGAGATGGGGAGTTGATAACTATTGGGAATAAATATGTCAAAACGGATAAACCCGAGAATTTAAAAATCGGCTAGTTTGTTTATCTCTTCTATATCTGCAAAGCTTTTTATTTCTTTAGAAAGCTTTTTCCTTATTTCTCTGACTTCTTTAACAGAATCTCCCGTATTTGGAAGCGTGCCGACCTGTCTGTGAATTCTTTCCCTTAATGTTAAAGACCTTACTGCATCCCTTACTACGTCAGACCTATTGTGATACTTTCCTTCTTTGACTAACCCGTCAATTTCTTTCACTAACGTTTCCGGTAATCTTGCTTGAATGACTTCCATAATACAAATGTAATACAGATGTATTATATAAAGGTTTCTGTCATAATCCAAGAAAGTATATAAAGAAACTAACGAAGATAATGTATATGGATTACTCAAAGATAAATTTCAAATGTGGTATCGAGTGTCATCAACAGCTGGAAGGAAAGAAACTATTCTGTGATTGCCCTACAATAATTAAAGATGATAAACCGGACTATGAATTTAAAAGAAAATTAAGAGTTTCTGCAGGAGAATCTGGAAAAGTCGATATTGCCGCACAGCATGAAAGATCAAAAGACAAAGAATTTGTATATCAAGGATATAATGACTGTACTTGCTTGGTTGAATTGGATGAAGAACCCCCTCATGATGTAAATAAACAAGCACTAGAAACGGCAATGAAAGTTGCTTTACTGCTAAATTGCAAACCTATTGATGAGATTCAATTCATGAGAAAAATTGTTGTTGATGGTTCTAATGTTTCGGGATTTCAAAGAACCGCACTAATAGCAGTAAATGGTTATGTTGAAACGAGCGAAGGAAAAATAAATATTCCAACAATTTGCCTAGAAGAAGAAGCAGCAAAGGTTGTAAAAAGAACGCCTACACAAGACATATATAACATTTCAAGACTAGGAATTCCATTAATTGAAATTGCAACAGATCCTGATATTAAAAATCCCGAACATGCAAAAGAAGTTGCATCTAAGATTGGAATGATTTTAAGATCCGTAAAAGGAATAAAGAGAGGAATCGGCTCCATAAGACAAGACGTTAATCTTTCAATTAAAAACACCCCCAGAGTTGAAATAAAAGGATTCCAAGAAATAGATTCTATGTCAGATGTAATAAAAAAAGAGGCAGAAAGAAGGTTAAAATTAATTGATTCAAATAAAATCCCAGAACATGAAGTAAGAAAGGCAGAAAAAGACGGAAATACAACATTCTTAAGACCAATGCCTGGCGCAGATAGAATGTATCCTGAAACTGACATTCCGACAATCAAAGTTAACGTTTCTAAACTAGAACTTCCTGAATTAATCTCAGATAAAGCAGAAAAGATTGGAGATTTAGGACTAGGAAAGGATTTGGCGGAAGCTTTGGCTAAATCAGGAAAAGCTGATTTACTGCAGGAATTTGTTCAAAGATTCAAAAACGTAAAACCTGCATTCATAGCAGAAACGATGCTTTCAACTCCGAAAATAATGAGAAGAAAGTACAATTTAGAAATTAATCCAACTGACCAAGACTTCCAAGTATTATTTGAAGCTTTAAACGATGGAAAAATATCGAAAGACAATATTGAAGATATTTTCAAAGAACAAAAATCAGTTAAGGAGATAATAACGAAATACCATGCAATGTCAGACAAGGATTTAGAAGTTCAAATAAAGAAAATAGTTTCTGAAAACAAAGATTTGCAATTCAACGCTTTAATAGGGAGAGTAATGGGAGTTTTGAGAGGGAAAGCCGACCCCAAGAAGATAGTTGACATGTTGAATAAATTAAAGTAATTCTAATGGTATTTTTCTTAGAACAAGATTGACAAGGAATAAACCGATTATACCGCCTATCAATCCGGCAAATAATCCATTTAGTAATGAGGGAATATTTATAGAATAAAACACATACATAAAAGGGAGTATGAATGCTTCAACTATTCCTGCGTAAATTGCAAAGTACAAACTTATTTGTTTAACTTCGATACGTTCTTTTCCCAAATTAAAAATTACATTTAACTTAATATTGTTATAAATTAAAACTAAAACTAAAAATACAAAAAATACCGAGAAGAATCCAAATAAAGGAACGACTATGTTCGGATTTATTTTTGTCATTATATCCTGAACAAAAAATAAAGTTACAATAAACAAACCATTTGCAACTGAAAGCAAAACAGCCGGAATTTTGCTTACTGACTTATTGTTAAGTTTAACCGGGAAAATATTTGAAATTAAGTTGTACAACCCTAAAACGATTATTGCAGGAATAAAACCAACCAAAAAAGCGCCATAAAGATTATTTCTAGAAAAATCGAGAACAAACAATGAGATACTTTCTATCAAAGCTAAGTACACCACTAAACTAAGACTTATTTTGTTTATTTTCATGAATAATGATTAGTTTGCAAGTATTTAAAGGTTAATACGAATAATTTTAACAAAAAGCGCGGCCGGGAGTGATTCCCACCTCAGAACCTTCGGTTCCGATACAATTTCGGAACAGCCGAAATGTACATTTTGGGTTGCCCAAAATTGTACCTCCGAAATAATTCTCGTTACCTCGAATTACCACAGAAATCATAAGCGCGGCCGGGAGGATTTGAACCCCCGATCTCGAGGTTAGGAACCGCGCGCTCTATCCAGCCTGAGCTACGACCGCATGAAACTATGCAAACCAACACGCTTTTAAAGATTTTGGTATTGTCTTAATTGATGTACAAACTGAAACAGATTCCCGAAGACTTCATCGTTAATGAAGTTACTGATATTGAACTAAATCCGAAAGGAAGCTATTCTTATTTTGTTCTTAAGAAAAGAGATTATGCAACGCCTTCTGCAGTTGAGAAAATAGCTAAATTCCTTAACATTCCAGTCAAAAAAATAGGATATGCTGGAGCTAAAGATAGAAGAGCTGTAACAACTCAGTTAATTTCCGTTGAAGGACTTCCGGATAAGGTAAAGAAATTTAAAGATTATCTAATTGAATTAAAGTATAAAGGAAGAGGAGATACTGCAATCTATCTGGGGAGATTGAAGGGGAATAACTTCGAAATAACAATAAGAAACATAAAGAAAAAACCAAAGAAAATATCAAAATTCATGAATCTGTTCGATGAACAAAGATTCTCAATAAATAATGTTGAAATTGGAAAACATTTAGTGAAAAAAGACTTTAGAAAAGCTGTTGAAGTGCTAATTGGCAATAATGGACACTATGAAAAACAAATAAAAGAATACCATGAACAGACAAATAATGCAATAAATAGTTTAAGGAAAGTTCCGATTCATACCTTAGTGTTCTTTATCCATGCATACCAATCAGAGATTTGGAATCAATGTGCTAAAAAAATAGCGAAAGACATTTATTTGCCAATAATTGGTTTTGGAACGGAATTCAAAAATAAAAAAATAAAGAAAATAGTAGAAAGTATAATGGAAAAAGAAGGAATAAATTACAGAGACTTCATCATAAAACAAATGCCCGAATTAACATTTGAAGGAAACTCAAGAAGAATATACGCGAAAGTTAAAAAATTAAAGATTGGAAAGTTAGAAAATGACGAATTAAACAAAGGAATGAAGAAAGTAACATTGACATTTTTCTTAGATAAAGGTTGTTATGCGACAATGGCTGTAAGAAATATGATTTTCTAATCCGAAATTTCAAAGGAAAAGAAAGAAATGGCAAAGAACAGGTTGTTGCATTCCCAAATATAAAAAAGCCTCCGGTGAGATTTGAACTCACGACCTCGGGTTATTTTGGTTTTATCCTACAAAACCCGCGCAATAGCTACTATGCTACGGAGGCATAAAAGAAAGGCTTTACCCCTTGTTTAAATAGTTTTTCTATCGAAAACCAAGTACGAATAGTCGGACTGTAGTTTATGGCGAGTCAAATACTTACATTAACCCTTCGGGAGGCTGAGAAACTGTTTCTATATCTGAAGTTGATTCTAATCTGAAGAATTGTTTAAGCATATTTTGAAGCCTATATGATTCGAGCATTAAGAATTCTACATGTTTGTCTATATCTTTTTTATACATTCTTTTCTTGAAGATTTCATCGAATAAGCCGGCAAGCCCCTTATCCTTCCATTCGTTCCTAAAATCTAACTCCACAATAGGAGTTATCATAATATTAATCTCCCCTTTGTTTAATTTAACTTTTTTGCCTTTACTTACGGCCTCGGTTTCAGCAGCATCTCCTAAAAAGTGCATGTCAATATTTATTCTATATCTTAAGTAAGCTGTTTTTTTAGTTGTTCCTTCTGGATATCTAACACATCTCCACCAAAACCAAGAATCAAGAAATGAACCTCCGGCCTTTAGTGCGTGAGTGTAGAGGGTTTCATAATCAGTTCTGCCATTCAAATCAACATAATGATTTTCAGTCAGCCATTCTTTTAGAACTTTAAGTAAATCTGCAACAGAAAACCTATCTTTTATTTTAAGTTTCAATTCAGTTATTCTAATGAAGTCCCGCATGAGTGTATTTATTCAAATAGGCATTATAAAGGTTTCGGGAAGTTTTATATATGTTCTAGAACCCTGTTTTTTTATGATAATAGGTTTGGTTGGTGCTCCTAGTTCCGGTAAAAGTACGTTCTTTAATGCAGCTACATTAGCTGGTGCTGAAATGGCAGCATATCCTTTCACTACAATTAAAGCAAACCATGCGGTTGGATTTGTTAAAATCCAATGTGTAGACAAATTCTTTGGGAAACAATGCAATCCGAGATTTGGATATTGCATGAATCACAACAGATTTGTTCCAGTTGACTTAATGGATATTGCAGGATTAGTTCCGGGAGCGCACGAAGGATTGGGAATGGGCAATCAGTTTTTAGAAGATATAAGGCAGGCAAATTGCTGCATCCATATTGTTGATGCTTCTGGTTCAACAAATGAGAAAGGAGAAAGCGTAACTCCATTGAGCCACGATCCTGTAAATAACGTTAGATTCTTGGAAGAAGAATTAAATTATTGGTATTTGGGAGTTATAAAGAAAGGATGGGAAAAATTATCAAGACAGATGGTCCAGGAAAAACAGGAAGCTTACAAAGTAATTTGGAAGCAAATGAGTGCGTTTGGAGTTACGGAAGATATGTCCAAACAAACACTTGAGAAATTAAAATTAAAAGACAAATTGCCAACTACATGGACAGAGGAAGAATTAATGGAATTGGCAGTTAGACTAAGAAAATTGACAAAACCAGTAATTATTGCTGCAAATAAAATCGATGTTCCTGGAACTGAAAAAAATATTGAAAGATTAAAACTGGCTTTTCCAGATTATATGATTGTTCCTTGTTCATCCGAAAGCGAGTTTGCATTAAGACAGGCAGCGAAACATGGGGTTATAGATTATATTCCCGGAGAATCTGATTTCAAGATTAAAGGAGATATTACTGAAGCACAAAGAAAAGCCTTAGAATTCATTAGAGAAAATATTCTCAAAAGATATGGAAGCACAGGAGTTCAGCAAGTGTTAAATTCCGCAGTATTTGATTTCTTAAAGTATGTTGCAATATATCCCGGAGGAGTTGGTAAATTAACGGATAAAGACGGAAATGTGTTGCCAGATTGCTTTTTGATGCCTCCAAAAACAACGGCGTTGGATTTCGCTTTCAGAATTCATTCAGATATTGGAAATAAATTTGCAAGAGCAATGAATGTTAAAACGAAAATGCCAATTGCCAAAGACCATATTTTAGAGAATTGTGATGTAATTGAGATATTGACACAATGACAATACTAAAAGGAAAAGGATTCATTCTTAGGGATTGGAAAGATGGAGACCAAAAATCGTTAGTTGAAAACGCGAATAACAAAAAAATATGGCTTAACTTAACCGATATATTTCCAAGACCATACACATTAAAAGATGCAAACAAATGGATTGAAATAAACTCAAAAGGAAAAAAAGATTATTTGAATCTGACAATCGTTGTAAATGGAAAGACTGTTGGCGATATTGGAATTCATAAAAAAAGCGGAAACAGTCAATTTACAGCCATTCTTGGATATTGGATTGGAGAAAAATACTGGGGAAAAGGAATAATGACAAAGGCTGTAAAGTTATTTTGCAATCATGTGTTTAAAAAATTCAAAGTTAAAAGAATTGAAGCAAAAGCATTTACACTGAATCCAGGTTCAAGAAAAGTATTGGAAAAATCTGGATTTAAATACGAAGGAACATTAAGAAAAAGTGTTTTTAAAAACGAAAGGTTAATAGATGAGTGGATTTTTGGAAAAATTATTTCTGATTAAATGCAGAATTCAAATCAATCAAATACTTGCCTTCCCCGATTTTAAATATCAAAGGATCTTTCTTAAACAACCTAACTAAATCCAATTCAAATTTACCAGGCTCGATTGAACGAATACTTTCAATATCAAGTATAACCGGAATATCGTCAGGTTTGAAATCAATTAAATCAAATACTTCACGTTCCATTTCCACTTTTTCAACGGGAGTTAAATTCTTAATTGCTTCGAGAGTTTCTTGTGATTGTTTAAGTTTCTCTTTTCTAACGAAGAAAAACATCTTAGCACCGCAAGAACATCCCTTCAATATCTCTTCAGAACCATCATCATAGAACTTATTGCATCGAACACATTGATGAGGCATTTTATTCCGCCACCCATTCTAGATTAAATGTTTTTATAGGCTTGTCTGATTGTAATAATTTGCCTAAATCTGAGAATCCATATTCGCGATCTTTATCCACTGCAAAAATTTCTGCTTTATCATAACTTCTGCTCAATTCTGATTTATGTTTATTGAAATGTTCAATTGCTTTATCTAGACCAATAAACGGAACTAAAATAAATTTTCCAGGTAATGACGGATGCTCATGGACTTGAGAATATGAAGAAGGACCCGTCGTTGACCGTCTAACTCCGTTATGAGAATTAGAATAAGCAATAAAACAAGTATAAATTAGTTGAGCAAGAGCATTACCCATTATCTCCTCTTTCTAGCCTTGTTCATCATTAACTGTATTCTGTCCGGGTCTTTTTTAATCGCTTTAACAATATTTGCCGGCCCAACTAAAGTAAATCCTTGTCTATCTCCCAAAACTGCATTAATTATATCATTTTTTATTGAAGCGAAACCGCCTTCTTTTGTTTTTCCCGGCTTAACAACTGCAAGCTCAATTCCTTTGAAATCTTTATTTATTTTTTCCATTGTTGCTTTGATCAATTCTGTTTCTTCTTCTGG
>ERZ1292623.975-Hain-H51-01um-R1-975-length-28590-cov-16_pt1 | contig 28590 bp, 27 predicted proteins | sample MGYA00564398_ERZ1292623 | MGnify/ENA primary metagenome ERZ1292623 (study PRJEB36523, sample SAMEA6512633) | groundwater metagenome | collected 2019-01-07 | study: AquaDiva: Metagenomics assemblies of 32 groundwater samples | reverse complement strand
GCGGATTCCTCCCCAGACCCCTCCTCCGCGCGGGCGAGACCGCATTCCGCACCCCACCACCATTTCCCCAGACAAAAGAGGCGGGGTGCGGTCAGGAGTTCCGTTCAAAAAAGGTTCGCGCAAAAGATACAATTTCACCGCCAGTTAGGAAAACACAAAATATTTGACATTTTTTATCGGCAATATAAGATTAAAATATAGCCAAAGAAAAATTATTGACAAAAACGACATAAAGGAAATTTTTGTTGAAATTCTTGAACCCTTTGCCAAATTAGTGCAAACAGATTTTGGAAAGTTAATAAAAGACTTGATAAGGTTGATTCGCGATTAGACAAAGTTGAATTTGAGTTAAAGAGGGTTAGTTAGAATGTTAATAGGAGTGGGTAAGCAAATTAGAAGTAAAATAATCTCAATGAAAGGATATATATTAAACATTGAAAAAGCGACAATTGAAAATACCGACTATCGCAGAGTGCTTTATACGGCCAAGAATAGCCAATTGGTGCTGATGAATATTAAACCGGGAGAGGAAATTGGAGAAGAAGTGCATCGTCTTGATCAATTCATTAGAATTGAAGAAGGAAAATGCAAAGTTATTTTAGACGATATAGGGCATATTATGGAAGCTGATTACGCGGTGGTAATTCCGGCTGGCACAAAACATAACGTAATAAATATAGGTGAAGCAGAATTAAAGCTTTACACAATATATTCTCCGCCAGAGCATAAAGACGCTACGGTTCATAGAACAAAAGCCGAAGCTTACGAAGAGCATTTTGACGGAAAGACAACTGAATGATATATCAAAGAAAAAGGTTTTTCTGAAACCCAAACGGAAGCGCAGTCCCGCTTTGCGGGACGTGAGCGGGTTGAAGAAAACCTTTTTTTTTGATATGCTGACTAAATGCTGGAAAATGAAATTATTTCATGGCAGGCGCCGGAGTATATTTTTCAACCTAAAGAAATTTCCTGGAAATGGGTAAGTTTAATCGCGGCCATTATTTTGATTGTTTTCGGAATCTGGCAAAAAAATCCGCTTTTTATTTTTTTTATTATTATTGCTCTGTTGTTGCTTAATTATTTTGTCGGCCAATTTCCGAAAATTTGGCAATTTAAAATAAGCGAAAAAGGGGTAAGTGTCGGCATGCCGGATAAAGAAAGCATCGGAAAATTCTATCCTTTTGAAGAAATAGAGAGTTTTGATATACATTTGGTCGGTGAAGAATATAAAGAATTGATTTTAAAATTGAAATCAAGATTTACCCCTTATTTAAAAATTAATATTCATATCAGCGATGAGGAAAAAATAAGTAATTTTTTGGAGAAATTAATTCCGCGCGAGGAATACAATCCGTCGTTAGTTGATGTTTTTTCACGCTGGATTGGATTTTAACAAGCCCTCGTCGTTCAACGGACAGGACGCAAGATTGCGGATCTTGTAATCGAGGTTCGATTCCTCGCGAGGGCATAAAAATGATTAATTTACAAACTTCTCTTTCAGAAGTAAGGGGCATCGGGCCGAAATTTTGCGAAAAGCTTAAAAAACTAAATATTGAAACCATCAAAGATTTGCTTTGGTATTTTCCTTTTCGCTACGAGGATTTTTCTAATATCTTAAAAATCAGTGATTTGAAGATAAATCAGCACGCGACTATTTCAGGCGTTATTCAATCAATAAAAATGCGGCGGACATGGAAAAGAAGGATGTTTATAATTGAAGCGCTGATCGGCGATGATACCGGAAGTATTAAAGTGATTTGGTTCAATCAGAAATTTTTAATAACAATGTTGAAAAAGGGTAGTCGGGTGAATTTGGCCGGCAAGATTGTGGAAGCGGCTAATGGGGGGTTGATAATGTCTCACCCGATTCATGAGATTTTAACTTATTCGTCAGGGGGCGAACAGTCAAAAAAAGAAATTACGGATTTGCGCCATACAGGCCGGGTAGTGCCGATATATCCGGAAACAAGAGGTATTACCTCCAAAGGCATCAGATATTTGCTTAAGCCGCTCATTGATAAAATTGGAGAAATTGAAGATTCTTTACCGTTGGAAATTTTAAAGAAAAGCGGAATTTTTAATCTTGACAAAGCAATTCGTGCGGTCCATTTTCCGGAAACCATCGAAGAAGCGAAAGACGCTAAAAAAAGATTTGCGTTTGAGGATTTATTTTTTCTACAATTGGCTAATTTGCGGCAAAAAATAAAGCTATCGAAAGAAAGGGCGCATTCTTTGAATTTTAAACTTGACGATATAAAAGAATTATTTTTAGAAATTCCTTTTGAGCTTACTTTCAGCCAGAAAAAAACGCTTTGGGAAATTTTGACTGATTTGAAAAAGCCGCACCCGATGAACAGATTATTGCAGGGCGATGTGGGAAGCGGAAAAACAATCGTGGCGATTTTAGCGGCTTTAGTTTTGGCGGGACAGAGCAAGTCCTTCGACGTGGCTCAGGGTAAACAATCTGCTTTTATGGCGCCAACTGAAGTTTTGGCGAAACAGCATTATGAAACGTTTAAAAAAATTTTCCATAAATTTGATAAAGGCGCGGGTCTTATTACCGGTTCAATGGCAAAAATTTTTTGCGGAGAAGGATTGGAAAGCGATTTAAAAAAGAGCGATTTGATTAAAAAGATTGAAAACAGCGGGATTAAAATTATTTTTGGCACGCACGCGTTAATTCAGAAATACGTAAAATTTAAAGATTTGGCCTTGGTGATTATTGACGAACAGCATCGTTTTGGCGTTAAGCAACGGGCGGAACTTTTAAAAAATTATAAATCTAATAATGAAATACCGCACTTGCTTTCAATGTCAGCTACGCCGATTCCACGCACACTTTCTTTAACTGTTTTTGGCGACCTTGATTTGTCGATTATTGATGAACTTCCTAAAAACAGAAAGCCGATTATTACCAAAATCGTGGCGCCGGATAACAGAGATAAGGCGTATGCTTTTATTCGCGGGCAAGTGAGGAAGGGAAGGCAAGTTTTTGTGATTTGTCCGCGCATTGAACTAACAACCAACGATCAACAACAAAAAACTGAAGATATTTTTGAACAGCCAGTTATTAATAAAAAATTATGGCTTAATAATTGGGAGAACGTTAAAATGGTAAAAGAAGAATATGAAAAATTATCAACAAAAACATTTCCCGATTTGCGCGTGGGGATGCTGCACGGCAAAATGAAAGCCAAAGAAAAAAATGAAGTAATGAAAAAATTTAAAGACGGCGGAATAGATGTTTTAGTTTCAACTTCAGTAGTTGAAGTCGGCGTTGATGTGCCGAACGCCACGATTATGATAATTGAAAGCGCGGATAAGTTTGGCTTGGCGCAGTTATATCAATTTCGCGGCCGGGTTGGCAGAGGAGAACATCAGTCTTTTTGTCTTTTATTCACTGAATCGTCGGCAAAATCAACTTATAGCCGTTTGCGTTCCTTAATTGAGGCGAAAAACGGATTTGAACTGGCGGAAAAAGATTTGGCAATAAGGGGACCGGGTGAATTTTTAGGAGAGGCGCAAACCGGCGTGCCGGATTTGGCGATGAAGGCGGTAAGGAATCCAAATCTCGTAAAAACTAGCCGTGAAGCCGCCGAAAAAATATTAAAAGGCGATCCGAAGTTGGAAAAATATCCATTATTAAAATCAAGACTTGAATTATTTCAGAAAGAAGTTCATTTGGAATAGTATTTGAATTTTTACTTGTTAACAAACAGAGTTGATTGTTTCTATTATGAATCAATATAAACATAGAATTTTTTATATTATTTTAACAGGGTCGATTATTCACTTTTTGGCGTTTTCTTACGCTGACGCGGCTGTTAATAGTCTTGATTCTGTTCGTCAAATGGTTAAGGGCATTTATGCTTTAGGTAGTTATGGTAAACTTTTTTCTCCGAGTGTGGCGGAAAATCCATATGTCGACGGATTAGCAATTAGGACAGTGTGGGAACTTATTGAACCGCTTGAAGGTCAATATAATTGGTCTTTTATTGACGCGGCTATAAATCAAGCTCAAATGCTTGGCAAAAAAGCTTCTTTAAGCATTGCCGCGGGAAAACATACGCCAGACTGGGTTTATAACTACGGAATTCAAACTTTCCGTTTTATTGACGGCAATCCATATCACAAAAATGATTTTTGCAATGAAATAATTATTCCCGTTCCTTATGATCCGATTTATTTGGCAAAGTGGAAAAATTTTGTCCGGGCCTTTGGGGCAAGATATAATAGTAATCCCATCATAGTTAAAATCCGCATTACTGGAGTTAATGAATCAACAGCGGAAACTATTTTGCCGCATCGCTTTGGCGGCCCAATTCCTGATTGCGATAAAAATTATTACGATGATATTCAGAATTGGATTAATGCTGGCTATACGGCATCTTTAATCAAAAATACTTGGCTTGATATTGCGAAAGCATTCCATAGCGCTTTTCCGGATAAAGGGCTTTCTGTGGCAACCTATGAACCTAGTTTTCCGAAAATTAATGATTTTGGAAAATATGATAAAAATCTCAATTTGGTTAATGATATTTTTAATATGGGGATAGCTAATATAGGCCCTGCCTTTATTCCGGAACATAACTCTCTTTCAGCTTTTTATGCCAGCAATGATGTGAAAAAATACGTTCCCAATTCTATTATTGGTTTTCAAATGTTGTGGTGGGTAACCGGAGACGATGTCTATCGCATGAATCAACGCATAGTTGGCGATCCAAAAACGATTTTTAAAACAGCTGTTGAAAAAGGAATAAATGCGGGAACAAGCTATCTTGAAATTTATACCGCTGATATTAATAATAGCAGTTTTCAGGATGTTTTACGGGAGGCGCAAAAACAAATATTAACCGTTCCAAGGATTTTTAATGTCGGGACATCTACACTCGCAATTGATTCAGCGGTTATCAGCTGGAATACTTATGAATCTTCAAATTCACAGGTTGAATATGGCGCATCTGGCGCTTATGGTTTTTTGTCTTTTCTTGATTTTACTTTGAAGATAAATCATTTAATCACTTTGTCGAATTTAATTCCGGCAACAAAATATAATTATCTTGTAAGGTCTGTTGATGTTTTTGGCAATTTAGCGAAATCTTTAGATTTTGCTTTTACCACCCTTCCTGACAATATTTCTCCATTGTCACCTATCGGACTTAATATAAGATGAGATGTTTTATATATATTTACGCTTTTGCTATTACTAATGCGATAATCTTTTTACACTCGTTTTGTTTAAGGATTTTCACCGTTTCGTTTATTGTGGCGCCGGAGGTATATACGTCGTCAACTAAAATAATATTTTTTCCGCGGATTAAATCGGGATTTATAACCTTGAAAATTTCCTCAACATTTTTATTTCTTTCTTCTCTGTTTTTAGATTTTGTCTGTGGTTTATTATTTTTCACGCGTTTTAAAGCGTCAACCAGCTGGATGTTCAATTTTTTCGCGACATATTCGGCAATTAATTTTGATTGATTAAATCCTCTTTGTTTTTCCCGCCAAAAGTGAAGAGGAACGGGAATTATTACGGCAGATTTAAGATTGAAAAATTTAAAATTTAAGATTTTAAGATAATTTAAAAGTATTTCTCCTAGAATCGGCGCAAGTTTTTCAAATTTTTGGTATTTAAGGCAGTGGATTAAATTTCGCAATATTGGGTCGTCGTAATTTCCGGCCGCGGCCAAAAAATAAGGAAAAGGGAAATCTTTTTTGGAATGCCGGCAGATTTTTTTGTTTTCTGCCAACCGGGCGCGGCAAAAAGGGCAAAATAAAGCAGTATTTAACTTGATTGTTTTATAACAATTTTTACACAAATATTTTTCTTTATTTAATGTTTGCCGACAATTAACACAGATTGGAGGAAATAAAATATCCAATATAAGGTTTTTTATTTTGATTAAATAATAAAACATTGGTATAATTATAGCGTTATGTTTTCTTTTTTAAAATCAATTTTTGGTTTTGGTTCGGTTCTCGGCGTTGATATCGGCACCGCTTCAATTAAAGCGGTTGAAATCGCAAAAAGTTCTCCAAAACCGCGATTAAAAAATTATGGCGTTCTTCATACATATGGCCATCTTGACCGTTTAAACAGCGCCATTCAGACGAATTCTTTGAAAATTTCCGAAAACGACACGGCGGAATTATTAAAGAAATTCATTAAGAAAGCGAAATTTAATTCTCGAAACGCCATTGCTTCAATTCCAGCTTTTTCAGCTTTTATTACTTTAATTGAAATGCCGATAATGTCGGAAGCAGAAATCAATAAAAGTATGGCTTTTCAGGTAAAACAGCATATTCCATTGCCGATTTCGGATGTCGCTATAGAATGGGTTAAAATCGGCGAACGTGACGAAGGGGGAGCTTTAAAACAGCAAATTCTTTTTATTTCCATCCCCAAAGAAATAATTTCAAGGTATCAAAATATTTTTAAAATGGCTGGATTGAATTTAATGGCGCTGGAAGTTGAGGGCGTATCATTGGTAAGGGCTTTGGCTGTTGAGCCAAAGACAACGGTTATCGCCGATATAGGCGCTTATTCAACTAATATTATCGTTACTGAAAATTATTTTTTAAAAAGCGAAACGATTACGGATTTTTCCGGCGTTTCATTGACTCAAGCAATTGCTAACGGCTTGCAAATTAGCCCGAAGCGCGCCGAAGAATTAAAAAAAATGAAGGGCCTTAAGGCGACCGGCGGAGAGTATGAGTTATCCACATTGCCCCAACCGTATCTGGATGTTATAATTAAAGAAATAATCCGGGAAAAAGATAATTACGAAAAAAACTATAATAATAAAGTGGAAAGAATTTTGCTTTCCGGCGGCAGCGCGAATTTGATCGGCATAGAAGAATATTTTGAGAAGCAGCTTAATGCGCCGGTTGATATTGGAAATCCGCTTGCTCGATTATCTTATCCTTCGGAAATTAATCTTCTGGCAAGAGAGCTGGGGCCGGAACTTGCAGTCGCCATCGGATTAGGAATTAAGAATTTTGTATAATTAAAAGATGCCTTATACTCAATCAATTCTTGAGGAACAATTAAAAACTAATAATTTATCGATTGGTTGGCCATGGCGGATTTTCGTTTTAATGCTTATTATTTTAGTATTATCTATTTCCGCTTATTTAGGCATTAATTTCGGATTTAATAATTATTTGAATTCACAAATAGAAGATTTAGACCAGCAGCTGGCGAGCTTAAACCAGGCGATTAACGAGTCTTCTAAAAATCAGCTAGTGGGCGTTTATTCGCAGTTTGTTAATGTTAAGCAATTATTGAATAATCGGAAAACAACATCAAATTTTTTTGCTTTTATCGAGCAAAATACTTATTCAACTGTAAGCTTTAATTCTTTAAAAGCGGATATTAATTCAATGGAAATAGCGATAGATGGCGCCGCGCCTGATTATAATACTTTGACTAAGCAAGTGGCGCTTTTTGAAAAATCGGCATTAGTTGAAAAGGTGTTTTTGGAAAATGTGCAAATAAGAGAATCTTCAAAAATTAAGGGAGTAATGGAGGTAAAATTCGGCCTGAAATTAACAATAAACTCGAAATTATTTGAATGGATTTCATTTAATGGGAATAATTAAATAGTTTTTAAACATAAAATGAAAGCTTCAACAAAAAGGACAATAATGACTTTGTTATCTCTGGTTTTTTTAATCGCCGCTGTTTATATTTATACTGCGCTTATTAAGCCTTCTTACACTGAAATTTTGGAATTAGCGTCAATGCGCGCCGGCCGGCAGGAAAGTGTTAGGAATTTCAGCGATCTTAATGAAGAATTTCAAAAAATTTTAAATGAATATAAAAATATCAGCGAATTGGAAGAAAAAATATCTGTTTTCATGCCTTCGGAGATGGATTTATCTTACGTTATTAATCAAATAACCGGAATTGCCCGGCTTAATAATATTGACATTCAGTCGTTTTCTTTAAAGCCAATAGCTATTAAGCCGACGAAATCGTTTATTAAAGGGATGGGAACGTTGCGGACTGAATTAAAAATGTCCGGCACTTATGAAAATTTTAAATCTTTTCTAAAAAATACGGAAACTAATTTTTTAATTGCCGATGTCGTTAATTTTAAAATAGATGTTCAGGCAAGCAGCCAAAATTTAGCGATTACCGCGATAATTGACACATATTATCAAACAGAGTGAGTAATAAATAAAAAATAAGATATAAAAAATTATTATTTATTATTTTATTATTATGGCTATTGTTATTGAAGAAGAAAAAAGAGAAATAAATTGGTATGCCTTAATAGTGGCGGTAGTTGTAATTGCCATCATTGGCACGGCTGTTTATTTTTTATTTTTTGTCAAGCCGGAATTAGCTGAAGTTGTCGTTCCTAGCCGCTTAAAAGAACTTTCCGAAATAGTTAAAATAAAATTGAATCCGGCGGATGTTTTTGAAAATCCTTTTGTTAAAAATAATTTGAACAAATACGTTGAACCTATTATCTCCGAAGGAGCTTATAATTCAAATCCTTTTAAATAAGCAATTACATTATGGATGGTAAAATTTTAGTTACCGAACTCGTTAAGCAAAATTTGTTTCCTGATGAGCTGGGAAAAAAACTTTTAGATGAAGCTTCTTTGTCAAAAAAGAATGTTGAAGAGCTTATTCACGAAAGAAGAATTGTCGACGAAGAGAGAATGGCGGGCGTTAAGAGCAAAATCCTTAATATTCCATATAAAGAAATTAAGGCGGAAGAAATTGACGCTGAAATTTTAAAGCTTGTTCCGGAAGAAACCGTGAGAAATTATAAAATTATCCCTATTAGCCGTTTAAGCGATATGTTAATCGTCGGAATGGTTAATCCCGATGACTCTAAAGCTCAAGAAGCGATAAAATTCGTCGCTAAGCAATTACGAATTAATCTTGGCGTTTATTTAGTCGGCCAATCGGTTTGGGAAGCGATTTTAAGGCGTTATTCGCCTTATAGCAGCGAAGTGGAAATCGCAGTTAAGTCTTTAAATCTTGATAGTAAAAGTATCGGCGATCAGCGAATAATTCAATTAGAAGGAGCGTCAGCTGGTTCAGTGTCCGAAGACGCGCCGATAATCAGGATTGTGGCGACTACCTTGAAAGAAGCGGTTTGGCAGAAATCTTCGGATATTCATATTGAACCGCAAAGAAATCGTTTGCGCGTCAGGTTTAGAATTGACGGCGAGCTTCAGGAAGCATCATCAATGCCGGTCGCGCTTCATCAATCAATTGTTTCCCGCGTTAAAGTTCTTTCAAGTTTAAAAATTGACGAAACCAGGATTCCTCAAGACGGCCGTTTTCGAGCGGTGATTTTCGGCAGAGATATTGATTTTAGGGTTGCTACATTTCCTACGCCGGTTGGAGAGAAGGTCGCGATAAGGGTTCTTGACCCAGAAATAGGATTAAAAGGATTGGAAGAGCTTGGTTTGATTGGTCGTAATATTCGAACATTAAAAGCCGCCATGGAAAAGCCCTATGGCATGATTTTAATTACCGGGCCGACTGGTTCCGGAAAAACAACGACTTTGTATTCAATGATGCAAAATTTAAATAAGGAAAGCGTTAATGTTGTCAGTTTGGAAGATCCGGTGGAATATTTCATTGATGGTTTGAACCAATCTCAAATAAAGCCGGAAATCGGCTATGATTTCGCTTCTGGATTGCGTCAAATCTTGCGACAAGACCCTGATATTATTATGGTTGGCGAAATCCGCGATAATGAAACAGCGGCTTTGGCGATTCACGCGGCTTTGACCGGACATATAGTTCTTTCAACCCTTCATACTAATAACGCTGTCGGTGTTATTCCGAGGTTAGTTGATATGAAAGTTGAGCCGTTTCTTTTGTCGTCGTCTTTGAATTTAATGATTGCCCAGCGTTTAGTTTCCAAACTTTGTCAGCAATGCAAGAAAAGCGAAAAAGCGCCTTTGGAAATAAAAAACGCGATTAAAAAAGAATTAGAAAATCTTTCGGAGGAATTTTTAAGAGACGCTGGTTTATCAATTGATAAAAGCGGAATTGATAAAAATGGAGAGTATGAAATTTTTCATTCTTCGGGATGCGCGGCTTGCAAAAATAAAGGCATAAATGGCAGAGTGGCTTTATTTGAAATTCTTGAGATGACGCCGCAGTTAGAGGCCGTAATATCCGCTGAAATTAATGAATTAAAGATTTTAAACGAATCAAAAAAACAAGGTATGATTACCTTGCGCCAGGATGGCATGATAAAGGCGTTAAAAGGGCTTATTTCAATCGAAGAAGTATTAAAAGAAACAATGGAAATTTAATTAGTGTTTATTATTTTTTATTTTTAGTTTATTATTTAATAATATGGATTCTATTCAAAAACTTAATGATTTGCTTTTGATGGCTGTCACTCAAAATGCTTCAGATTTGCATTTGGGCGTTGGCCGGCGGCCGACTCTAAGAATAGACGGCGTTTTGATTCCGCTTCAAAAAGAAGCGATATTAACGCCGGCAAGCATTGAAGAAATTATTTTTGCTTTATTAACCTCAGAACAAAAGCAGAGATTTTTAGACGCGAAAGAATTAGATTTTGCTTATTCATTCGAGGACAAGGCGAGATTCAGGGCGAATGTATTTTACCAGCGGGGATATATGGCGGCCGCTTTGCGCCATATTCCGGCTCAGGTTAAAACTATTGATGAGCTGAATTTACCGCCAATTTTACATGATTTTGCGAAGCTTTCACAAGGTTTTATTTTAATTGTCGGTCCGGCCGGACATGGAAAATCAACAACATTGGCGGCTTTGCTTGATGAAATAAATCATAGCCAGATGAATCATATTATTACTATTGAAGACCCTATTGAATATATTTTTGCCCAGGATAAAAGCATAATTTCCCAAAGAGAGGTGGAAACTGATACAATTGATTTTCATACCGCGCTTCGTTCGGTGTTAAGGCAAGATCCGGATGTAATGATGATTGGCGAAATGCGCGACGCTGAGTCATTCGCCACCGCTCTAACCGCGGCCGAAACCGGACATCTGGTGTTTTCAACGCTTCATACCAATTCTGCTTCGCAGACAATAGACAGGATTATTGACAGTTTTCCGGCGGAACAGCAAGGCCAAGTAGCTTCGCAATTAGCGGCTACTTTGGTGGCAATCGTTTCGGAACGCTTAATTCCGCGGCGCGACGGCGGTCGGACGCCGGCATGCGAAATTATGATTACTAATGCGGCAATCCGCAATTTAATAAGAGAAAGAAAGGTTTATCAGGTTGATTTAGTGATTGAAACAAGCTCGCAGGAAGGAATGATTACTTTAAATCATTCCTTGGCGAATCTTGTTAAGCGAAAAGAAATTTTTGCTGAAAGCGCGGAATTATATTCTTTAAATCCGAGCGAGTTGAGGATATTAATAGAGAGAAGTTAATATGGCAAAATTCAAATATACCGCCAGAACTAAAGAAGGGGAGTTGCAGGCCGGGTTTGTTGAGGCGCCAGCCCGGGAAGTGGCAGCTGACATTTTGAGCGGTCATGATCTTTTTGTGCTAAGCGTTGAAAGTTCTGAAATAAAAAGGCCGCTAGACGTTGTTTTCCGGTTTTTCAATCGGGTTAAAATTAAAGATTTGATGATTTTTACGCGCCAGTTTTCTATTCTTTTGGAATCAGGCGTGCCCTTGGGGGATTCTTTAAGAAATCTCCACCAGCAGACCAAAAATTTCATTTTAAAAGAAGCGGTTTATGAGATTTTTTCGGATGTGACTGCCGGATTGTCACTGTCGCAGGCTTTGGAAAAACAAGGCAATATTTTTGGAGAATTCTACATTAGCATGGTTCGGTCGGCTGAAATTACCGGCCGTTTAGAAGGGGCGATGGCGTTTTTAGCCGACTATTTGGAGCGGGAAGCAGTTTGGCGCGCGAGTATTAGAAATTCTTTGATTTATCCGCTTTTCATACTAGGGATGTTTGTAGTCGTCGGCATTGGAATGATAACTTTCGTTTTTCCTCAGTTAATTTCCGTATTTGATGAAGCGAATATTGAAATGCCTTTATTGACTAGAGTTTTTTTGCAATCTGGCACTTTTTTAATTGATTGGTGGTGGCTGGTAATAATTATTTTAATAGTTTTAGGAGGGTTGATATTTAATTATTCCAAATCGGAAGAGGGAAAAAATGTAATTGCCGATTTAACTATTAAACTGCCGATTTTCGGAAATTTGCTGAGAAAAATATATGTGGCGCGGTTCGCCGAGTCGGTAAGTGTTTTAATCAAAGGCGGCATACCAATTACCCAGGCGTTAAAAATTACCAGCAATAACATTGGTAATCTTATTTATCGCGATGTTCTTTATGAAATCGGCGAAAGAGTAAAAGCGGGCGAATCATTTTCAGCTTTATTATATTCAAAAGAAAAATATTTTCCTTCGCTTGTAAGCCAGATGGTCGCAATCGGCGAAACTACGGGCAGATTAGATGTTATTTTGTCGAAAATTTCCGTTTTTTACAGCCGAGAAGTCAATAATATGATTGATAATTTAACAGAACTTATCCAGCCGATTTTAATTAGTATTGTGGGGATATTTGTCGGTTTGCTATTTGCGGCAATTTTGATTCCGATATATAATTTAATGACAGGAGGACTTCAAGGATTTTGAAGCATAAGGATTTTTAAGGTATAATTAAAAGAAAAGGTCGATAATTTATAATTTAGCAAATTTTATAATGAAATTTATTAAAAAAAATAAAGGTTTTACGCTTTTAGAAATTATTATCGTAGTTGCGATTATCGCTGTTTTGGCGGTGATATTGCTGCCGCGATTAGCAAGGGTGCGCCAGCCGGCAAATGATGCGAGAAGAATTAATGATTTGAGGACGATTCAAGGATTTTTGGAAACTTATTATCTAAAAAATAGGTATTATCCTAGCCCGTCTGTCGCAAATACTCAAGAATTAGTTGGGTATGGTTCTAATGGAGCAAGTTCTTGTAGTGGAATTTGCGCAATATTAACAAATCCAGCTGACCAGGTCACTGCTTCTGTTCCAGATGATCCAACGGCTGGTTTCGATTATTATTATGCCGCGGATAGCAATTCTAATGCGCAAAGTTATGTTTTAAAAGCAATCTTACAAGAAAGTAGTTCGGCATCATTGGATAATGATGTTGATGGTACTGCTTTAGGTATGGATTGCGATGGTGGAACACCAGAGACAGCATATTGCATTCAATTTTAATCAAAATTATTTGATTAGATTAAAAGCAGGGCTGACAAGCTCTGCTTTTTTGTTAGTTGAAAATCGGTTATAATTTTAATATGGTTTGGATTATTTTATTTGTCCTTGGCTTGGCAATAGGCAGTTTTTTAAATGTTGTTTCTTTGCGTTATGAGCCTGGCAATAAAATTTTTGATTTGAAAATTATTAACGGCCGGTCAAATTGTTTTCATTGCCATACGAAATTAAAATGGTATGAACTTATTCCGCTTTTAAGCTTTATTATTCAATTTGGCAAATGCAGGAGTTGCGGCAATCGTTTATCCTGGCAGTATCCGCTTGTTGAGCTATTAAGTGGCTTGATTTTTGTCTTAGTTCCATTATTATTGTTATGGTCCTTGTTATTGTCTATTGCATGGATTTTAATTTTCCTATTGTTCCTTTTATTATCAATCATTGATTTCCGCCATTATATCATTCCCGATTCAATTAATTTATCTCTCGCAATTTTAGGCGCGATTCTAACGGGAATTTATATTTTTCAATCTAACAATTTAACAATTCAACGATTTAATAGTTTTTCTTTTCTCGGCCATTATTCCTTGCTTTTTAATTTTTGGCCGTTGTCATTAGTTATAAGCCATTGGTCATTAGTCATCAGCCATTTTATTGCCGCTTTTATTGCCATGGCGTTTGTCGCCGCGATTATCATTTTGAGCCGCGGCAGGGGAATGGGCTGGGGCGATTTTAAGCTGGTTGGCGCGCTGGGGCTTATTTTCGGCTGGCCGGATATTTTAATGATTTTATTTTTGTCGTTTATCATCGGCTCTATTTTTGTTCTGCCGCTTCTTGTTAAAAAGCAGAAAACAATGAAAGATGTCGTGCCTTTTGGGCCGTTTTTAATAATTGCCGCAACATTAACGTTTTTCCTTGGATATCAGATTATAGACGGTTATTTTAAATTGTTTTCTTTGGTATAATAATAACAATGGATAATCGAGGTTTTACGCTTATAGAATTAGTTATAGTTATCGGCATTGTCGGAGTTTTAACCGGCGGCATGGTTTTTTATAGCCGCAGCGCCGAGAGGCAGATTATTTTATTCAGAGACCAGGCAAAAATAGTGGAAGCGTTATTAAGGGCGAAATCTTTAACTATTTCCACTTATAGCGATATTGACGCGTCTTGCGGTTATGGAGTTTCTTTTAATGAGCCGCGTAAAGCTATTATTATTTTTAAAGACCTTGCTATAAATCCTGATTGCTCTGACGCTGATAATCAATATCGTTTTAACGGCGTCGACGGCGATTATACTTGCGACATAGGAGATCCGGCTCTTAACGAATGCGTTGAAAAATTAACATTAGACGATCAAACAATAGAATTTTCCAGCTTAACATTAAGAGATATTGTCTATATTCCGCCTAATCCCGATATTATGATTGATAATGATATTGCTAAGCAAAGCGCTTCAATTGAAATTAAAACAGTTGAAACAACAGGCGCGGCAGTTAAAAAAATAATTACTATTACCAATAATGGCCAAATCACCACGCAATAATAATAAAGGTTATTTTTTAATTGAGCTGATGATTGCCATCAGTATTTTGACAATCGGATTTATGGGTTTTTTAACCTTAGTTTCAAGATCAATCAGCACCAATCGGGTAATCAGCGATTATTTAACGGCTAATTATCTGGCGGCCGAAGGAATTGAATTGATAAAAAATACGATTGATACCAATTATTTTAAAGGCAATTTGTGGTATGACAATAATGGCGCCCTGCCACCAGAGAGTCAATTAATAGGCGATTATGAAATGGATTATGATGATGGTGCGCCGACTAATGTAACCGGTTTACCGGCAGATTTTCTTTATTATAAAGATGGTTTTTATAATTACGATATTTCAGGGAGCAGAAGTCCCTTTAAACGCACAATCAATATTTCGTACCCCGGCGTTGCTGGACAAATGAAAGTAAAATCAACAGTTAGCTGGATAGGCCGAGGCGGCAATGCAATTGAAATTTATTTAGAAGATTATTTTTTTGATTGGAGGTAGCAAAAATGAAAAATGAAAAATTAAAAATTAAAAACGGATTTACTCTTATTGAGCTTATTATTACTTTAGGCATTTTTGTAATTTTAATATCAATCGCCATTGGAGGATTTATTAATGCCTTGCGAAATCAAAGAACGGCAGTCGGACTTATGGAAATTAACGATAATATGAGTTTAGTATTGGAGCAAATGGCAAGAGAAATAAGATTGGGATATAATTTTATCTCGGCGACTGGTGAACTGCAGTTTAAGAACGCAAAAGGAGATGATGTTGTATATAAATTGAATTTAGACGGAGATGATTCTAATCCAAAAAAATATTCAATAGAAAAAGGAATAAATGGCGCGCCTCTCGCTCCGATTACCGCTGAAAATATTAAAATAACAGATTTTAAGATTTATGCCTGCGGAGAAAATCTTGATTCTACTCTGCTTGCTGATTGCCCGTCTCCTAATAATATCCAGCCAAGAATTACTTTAAGCTTAAGAATTACCGGCAAGGGAAAAGATGCTTATATTAAAACCTTAGGAGTTTATAATGAAATTCAAACGACAATAAGCTCAAGACAATACTAATGAAAAATCAAAAATCTGGACAAATAATGTTGTTGTCGATTATGATAATCGGCACGAGCATGATGGTGATTACAATAATCGCCGGATATTTAATAGTGCAAAGATTAAGGTTTTCTTCTAATATGGCTGATTCGGCAAAAGCGGTTTTTGCCGCTGACGCCGGCATTGAGTGCGAACTTTATAATATTTTTAAAGCAGACCCTGATATTGTTTGTAATGATTTGATGTTTAAAGATTCATTAACCACCGTGGAAACATTAGGCGGCGCATTTTACATCAAATCTACGGGCGCATCCAACAAATCAAAAAGGGCTTTTTATTTGAGTTACTAAAAAATGGACAGAAATGAAGTTAAGCAGCGTATAGAAAAATTAAAAAGCGAAATTAATCGCTATCGCTACGCTTATCATGTTCTGAATAAATCATTGATTTCCGATGCGGCTTTAGATTCCTTAAAAAAGGAACTTTTTGATTTAGAAATTAAATATCCTGAATTTATCACTCTTGATTCGCCGACTCAGAGAATCGGCGGAGAACCGTTGAAACAATTTAAGAAAATTCGGCACGAAAAGCCAATGTTATCTTTTAATGACGCGTTTTCCGAACAAGATATGGAAAATTGGCTGGAAAGGGTAGAAAATTATTTGGGTTATAAATTAATCAGCAATCAGCAATCAGTAATCAGTAATTTATTTTACTGTGAATTAAAAATTGATGGCTTGGCGGTGGAGCTTGTTTATGAAAACGGCGTTTTTGTTGAGGGTTCCACTCGCGGCGATGGTTTGATAGGAGAAGATATTACCCAAAATTTAAGAACAATTGATGCTATTCCGTTAAAAATTTTGGAACCGGAAAAAATAGCGGAAAATCTGAAAAAATTAAATCTAAAACCTAAAAACTATAACCTAAAATCTGATAAATTAATTGTCCGCGGTGAAGTTTTTATCAATAAAAGAGAATTTGAATTAATTAATAAAGAACAGAAAAAAAGAAGGGAAAAGATTTTCGCCAATCCCAGGAATATGGCAGCCGGTTCTGTTAGGCAGTTAAATCCAAAAATTACTGCTAGCCGCCGGCTTGATTCTTTTCAATACGATATTATTACCGATATCGGCCAAAACCCCGAAGGAAAGCCTTCGGCTTCCTACGGGGTAAGAACTCACGAAGAGAAGCATCTATTGCTTAAAGCATTCGGGTTTAAAATAAATCCTCATAATAAATCTGCTAAATCATTAAAAGAAATTTTTGAATTCAGAAATTATTGGGAAGGCGCAGCGCGCGAGAAACTGCCTTATGAAATAGATGGTATTGTTGCAATAATTAATGATAATAAAATTTTTGAAGCTGCCGGGATTGTTGGCAAGGCGCCGCGGGCGGCCATCGCTTACAAATTTTCACCTAAGGAAGTAACAACTGTTATTGAAGATATTAAAGTGCAGATAGGCAGAACCGGCACATTAACGCCGGTAGCTGTTTTAAGGCCTGTGAAATTAAGCGGCATAAGGATTTCTCATGCCACATTGCATAATTTCGACCAAATAAGAAGATTGGGCGTTAAAATAGGCGATACTGTAATTATCAGTCGGGCGGGTGATGTTGTGCCGCAAGTTAATCAAGTTTTAAAAGATTTGCGTACTGGCGGTGAAATAGAGTTTCATGTGCCGAAAAAATGTCCTATTGACGGTTCAAAAATTATTCAAGAAGGGGTTTTTTATCGATGTTCTAATATGGATTGCGGCGCTAGAAACTGGCAATCTTTGCGGCATTTTGTTTCAAGAGGCGTTTTTGATATTGTCGGTTTAGGACCGAAAATTATAGATAGATTTTTAGATGAAGGACTGATTTCTGATGCGGCTGATATTTTTGAATTAACTGAGGGAGACATCGCGGTTTTGCCGCGTTTTGGCGAAAAATCCGCACGCAATATCATTAATGAAATTAAAAGCAAGAAAAATATTTCCTTGCCGCGTTTTATTTATAGTTTGGGAATTTTGCATATCGGCGAAGAAACATCGCGTTTGCTCGCGCAAAAAGTATTAAGTATCAACTATCAAGCGTTAAAGCCAAGTGAAACGCTAAAAATTTTAAAGAATTTATCCATAGAAGAATTGCAAGAAATCCGCGATATCGGACCGAAGGTGGCGGAAAGCATTTATAATTGGCTTCATAATGAGAGAAATGTCAGATTTTTAGAAAAATTGGATAGAGTCGGCGTAAGGATAGAAAATATCAAATATCAAGTATCAAGTATCAAGTTAAGGGGTAAAACTTTTGTTTTAACAGGAACTTTAAATTCAATAAGCCGTGAGCAGGCAAAAGAAAAAATAAGAGAATTGGGCGGCGAAGTTTCCGAATCGGTAAGTAAAAAAACCGATTATGTAGTAGCTGGTATTGAACCGGGCTCAAAATACGAGCGAGCTAAAGAATTAAATATTAAAATTCTTAACGAACAAGATTTTTTAGATATGCTAAATAAATAATAAATATGAGCGAAGTCCCGCACAGAGCTTCGCTCTGGTGCGGGATAAAAAATCAGTTAAAATCTATTTATTTTTTAAAAGTTCTGATAAGGAGCGAAAAGATGAAGAAAATAGCGCTTACTATTATAAAAATAGGCCCTGACGGGAGATTATAATAATAACTTACATAAACGCCGATAATAGCGGCGATAACGCTGAATATTACGCTTAAAGAAAGAAAAGCATTAAGGCTTTTTGAAATATTTTTTGCCGAAGCGGCGGGAATTATAACTAATGAACCCATAAGCAGCGCTCCAACAAATCTTATCCCCAAAGCGACGGCAATAGCGAAAATAAAAAGATAAGCGAATTCTAGTATCTTATTTTTAATTCCGATTGATTGGGATAATTCTTCGGAAATCATATTTAAGGCGAGCTTTCGGCGGATTGCCAATAAAGAAATAATCACGCAAATTGACAATAAAATAGAAAGCGCCGCTTCGCCATAAGAAAGGGTTTGAATATTTCCCAAAAGAGCTTCAAGCAATTCTTGTTCTGGAGTGATTAATGCTCCTAAAGCGAGGCTGGCGGAAAAAAATATGCCGACGATCGTTTCAGTTGAAAGATCGCTTTTATATTCTAAAAACCATATTCCGATTATTGCGGCAAAAAGGAAAACCATTGCGCCTAGAAACGGATTAAGATTAAAAATTAAAGCCAAGGCAATTCCGGGAAGCGCTACATGAGAAAGCGCATCGCCGACAAGCGCCATTCTTTTTAAAATAGCGAAAGAGCCGAGCAGGCCGGCTGCCGCTGAGATAAAAATCGCCACTAATAAAAGTTGTGAAAAATTTTCCATATTTTAATGTTTATGCTGATAAAATGCTTTTTCTCCGCCATATAACTCAAGAAGCTGTTCGGCGCGAAGAATTTCTTGAGGCGTGCCTATGCAAATTTGTTTTTTATTCAAGCATAAAATTTTTTCCGCATAACGATAAACGATATTAAGATCATGAGAAATTAAAATCACAGTAAGATTAGTTTTGCTTTGCATTTCGTAGAGCATTTTATAAATCGATTCTTGTCCGGCGATGTCTATATCGGCCGTTGGCTCGTCAAAAAGCAAAACATCAGGATTATTAATCATTGCCCAGGCGATTAAAATTCTTTGCCTTTGGCCGATTGATATTTGGCCGAAGCCGGAGTTCAGAATATTTTTATCAAGCTGGACGAATCTTAACATCTCGGCTATTTTTTCATCTTTAAGATTCCGGCTGCGCAATCGGAAAAATTCTTTAACAGTCAGCGGAATATCTGTTTCAATTTCCAGCCTTTGGGGAACATAGCCGAGATTTATTTTTTTATCCCATTTAATTTCTCCCCTAAATGAAATCAGGCCGAGAAGGGCTTTTAAAAGCATTGTTTTGCCGGCTCCATTCGGTCCAATTATCGCCAAAACATCGCCTTTATTGATTTCAAAGTTTATATTTTCAATAATTTTAGAGCCGGCTATTTCAATATTAAGGTTTTTAACTTCAAGGATTGGCATTGCTTCATTATAGGCCGGCCTGGTTGAAAAAACAATCAAATAGACTATTATTTAGATATGAAAGTTTTTTTTAACGGCAAGATTATTCCATTAGAGAAGATTCATATAAATCCTTATGATATCGGCTTTTTGCGCGGTTATGCCGTTTTCGATGTAATGCGGATTCATAATAACAAGCCATTTTTATTAAAAGAGCATTACGAGAGATTTCAAAAATCCGCTAAAACTTTGAAATTGAAAGTTCCTTTTAGTAAGAATGATTTTATAAAAATAACCGAAAATTTGATAAGAATTAATAATCTTTTAAATAAAAACGCGATTATCAGAACGATTTTAACTGGAGGCATAAGTTTCAATGCATTTACAGCCGGCAATCCGAATTGCTATATTTTAATAGAAAAATTCGTTCCTTTGCCAAGACAAATTTATGAAAAAGGCGCAAAGATTATTACTTTAAAATATCAAAGGCACTTGCCATTAGCAAAAACCACAAATTACATCGAGCCGATACGGAATGATAAGCTTAAGAAAAGAAATAATGCCTTGGAAATAGTTTATATCAATAATGGCGTTGTCTTAGAGGCTTCAACGAGCAACTTTTTTATCGTAAAAAGCGGAAAAATAATCACTCCTAAAGAAAAGGTTTTAAAAGGCATTACGCGCGGTCTGATTATTAAATTGGCGCGTGGGAAATTCTCCGTTGAAGAGCGGGAAATTTCGGAAAAAGAAATGAGGAGCGCGGACGAGGCGTTTCTAACTGCCACCAATAAAGATATCGTGCCGGTTATTCAAATAGACGGCAATAAAGTCAATAATGGCAAGATTGGAGAAAATACTAAAATTTTAATGAATAAACTTTCAGAGTTTTTAAAAAAGTATTAAGATTCTATTATGACTTCCACAGAGCAAATCAAAGAAAAATTAGATATTGTTGAATTTATCCGTTCTTATATTCAAATTTTCCCGGCAGGCAGAAATTTTAAGGCTGTTTGTCCGTTTCATAAAGAAAAAACCCCTTCTTTTATAATTTCACCGGAACGCCAAACCTGGCATTGTTTTGGAGCGTGTTCCGAGGGGGGTGATATTTTTAAGTTTTTAATGAAATATGAAAATCTGGAGTTTTATGAAGCTTTAAAAATCTTATCTGAAAAAGCTGGGATAGAATTTAAAAAGGGCTCTTCTTTTGAGCAGCGGCAATTTGATGTTTTGTATGATATTAACGATTCTGCGAGAAATTTTTTTAAAAATAATTTGCGCGCCAATAAGGAGGCGTTGGAATATTTACAAAGCCGCGGTTTGCGCGAAGAAATAATTGAAGAATTTGATTTGGGCTTTGCTTTGCCTGATTTTGATAAATTAACGCTTTATCTTTTGAAATCGGGATTTGCCGTTAAAGATATTGAAAGAGCCGGGCTTAATTTTAAAACCGAAAAAGGAAGCTATATTGATCGCTTCAGGGGAAGAATAATGTTTCCGATTTTCAGCCATGCCGGGAAAAATATCGGTTTCAGCGCTAGAATTTTGCCGCGTTTTGACAACGGCAATGTTGGAAAATACATTAACAGTCCGGAAACGCCACTTTTTAACAAATCTAAAATTCTTTATGGTTTTAATAAGAGTAAGAATTCTATAAGGGAGGAAAAAACAGCGGTTTTAATGGAAGGACAAATGGACATTTTAATGTCTTGGCAAGATGGAGTCAGAAACGCGGCGGCCAGTTCCGGCACCGCTTTGACTAGTGAACATTTAAAAGTTTTACGCCGCTACGCCGATAATTTGATTTTTTGTTTTGACAACGATGAAGCCGGTTTGAAAGCCGCTGAAAGAAGCATTGATTTAGCCAATAGTTTTGATTTCGGCGTAAAGTTATTAGTTTTTAGCGAAGCCAAAGACCCGGCAGAATTAGTTCAGAAACAAAGCGGGATTTTTAAAGAAATGACAAAAAAAGCGGAAACGGCCATGAATTTTTATTTTAAGCGTTATTTAAAAAGCGATGGAATAGAGCAAAGCGGCAGTATCAGCGGATTGAAACAGAATTTAAGAATAGTTTTATCTAAGATAAAAAATCTAGCCAGCCCGATTGACAGAGCTTATTGGATTAAAGAGCTCTCAATAATCGTTGATATAAAAGAAGAAGCATTGATTGAAGAAATGGCGGTTTTAAAATTAGAAACTAATAATTTTCAAACAGAATCTCGATTTACACCGTTAAATCCCATTAGAAATAGAAACATAATTCTTAATGGGGTAAAATCGCAAAATAATTCTCAAACGATAAGCGGGGTTTTAAAAACAGAAAGCAGAAAAGATTTAATATCGCAGCGGCTTTTAAGCTTGATGACAATAAAAAAAGAATTGTCGAATGGCCTTAATGATTATTTTTATTATTTTTCAGGTGATTATTCAAAAATTATTGAAATAATCGCGAAGAATGAAAAAATAACAGATAAGCAATTATCAGATTTATTTGATTTGATAAATTTGAGGGCGTCATTTGAATTGCAATTTCTTGGACAAAAAGATATTAATGTTGAATTCACCGATCTTTTGGAACATCTCCGGCTTGAATATCTGAAAGAAAAACGGCAGGAATTATTAAAAAAAATAAAAGACGCTGAAAAAAACAGCGACAACGAAACAATAAGCTCTGTTTTAAAGGAATTTGACGCTGTTTCAAAAATGATACATAATTAATATATTATAATTTCTGATTATTTTGATTGTTTTAATTATTCTAAAAAATTATTTAGAGTTAAATTTTATTTTTTAAAATTATGGCAAAAAAACTTTCTAAAAAGATAAAGAAAAAAAGAAGAATTAAAAATTCTAAAAAGAAAATCGTTAGAAAAATAATCAAAAGAAAAAAAAAGAAAGTTACAAAAGTTGTTGCGAAGGTTAGAAAATCAGAGAAGAAACAAAAATTTAAATTTGATGAAACTTTGATTATGGAATTAGTAAAGCGTGGCAAACCGAGAGGATTTGTTACCGATTCGGAGATAATTTATTATTTTCCTGATATTGAAAAAGATATTGATTTTTTGGAAGCTTTATATGATAAGCTTGAAAAGTCCGGCGTTAAAGTTGTTGAAACCGCTCAATTAATAGAAATACCCCATAAGGAAGAGGTTCTCAAAGAAGAATTAATGAAAGCAACGATGATTGACGAAGGGCATTTGCCTGACGCAGTGCAAATGTATTTAAAAGAAATCGGCAAAACTTCTTTGCTTACGGGGGAGAAAGAAAAAGATTTAGCTAAGCGTGCGGAGAAAGGAGATAGTGAGGCAAGGCGGCATTTGATTCAAGCAAACCTGCGTTTAGTTGTTTCCATAGCTAAAAGATATATTTATCGTTCTCCCAATTTATCAATATTAGATTTGATTCAGGAGGGTAATATCGGCCTTGCTAAAGCGGTGGAAAAATTTGATTATCGTAAAGGTTTTAAATTTTCAACTTACGCTACCTGGTGGATTAGGCAGGCAATTACGCGAGCGCTGGCCGATCAATCAAGGACTATCCGTATTCCAGTGCATATGATTGAAACAATATCAAAATTCACCCAGGTTAAAAGAAGGTTGTCCCAAGAGCTTGGCCGTGATCCATTAGCTGAAGAAATTGCCATTGAAATAGGCACAACGGTTGAAAAAATACACCATATTCAAAAAATTTCCCAAGAAGTTGTTTCATTAGAAGCGCCGATAGGCGAGGAAAATGAGGATACCGCATTAGCGGAAATAGTTAAAGACGAAAAAAGTCTGACTTCTTCACAATTGGTGGCAAGAGTGCTTTTAAGGGAAAAAATAGATGAAATTTTAAGCGATTTATCGCTAAGGGAACAGGAAATTTTGAAATTGAGGTTTGGATTAGACGATGGTATCACTCACACTCTTGAAGAAGTAGGTAAGAAATTTAATGTCACCAGAGAGCGTATTAGACAAATTGAAGCCAAAGCGTTGGAGAAAATTAAAAAACACGACAAATCTAAAGCGCTTGAGGAGTACTAGATAATTTACGAAATACGAATCTGGTACGAATATACGAATTATTATTTAAATGACTTCTGAACAAATTCGGCAAAAGTTTTTTGATTTTTTTGAAAAACGGGGGCATAAAATAGTTTCTTCTTCTTCATTGATTCCTGATGACCCGTCAGTGCTTTTAACAACTGCGGGAATGCAGCAATTTAAAAAGTATTATATCGGAGAACTTAATGCTTCAAAAGATTTTGGCAGCCAGAGAACAGTTTCGATACAAAAATGTTTTAGAACAAGCGATATAGAAGAGGTTGGCGACAATACTCATCTGACTTTTTTTGAAATGCTTGGAAATTTTTCTTTTGGACCTATTGTTCCGTCGGCTGACGGAGATAATCCAAAAGATTTCGGGACGAGCGGCTATTTTAAGCGAGTCGCGATATTCTGGGCTTATGAATTCGTTACAGAAGTTTTAGAAATAAATTCAGAAAGAATTACAGTTTCAATTTTTGGAGGCGACTCTGAAAAAATAGAAAATAGCGTTCCTTTTGATGAGCAGTCGTATAATATTTGGCATAAAGAAATGGGTTTGCCGAAAGATAAAATAATCTGCGGAAAAAGAGAAGATAATTTTTGGGGACCGACCGGCGATGAAGGGCCTTGCGGGCCGACAACGGAAATATACGTTGACGGCATTGAAATCTGGAATTTGGTATTTAACGAATATTACCGGGAAAAAAACGGTCGACTAAGAAAAGCGGAAAACCCGGGAATTGATACTGGAATGGGATTTGAAAGATTAACAGCTGTTCTTCAGGGCGTTGACGATGTTTTTGAAACTGATATTTTTAAAGATTTTGTTTTTAAAATAAACGAATTTATTCCCGGCGGAGAAAGGAAAATCGTAAAGATTTTAGCCGATCATTTAAAAGCGTCAATTTTTTTAACAGCTGATGGAATTCGGCCATCAAATAAAGAAGCGGGATATATTTTAAGGCGGTTATTGCGGCGAATATTGGCTTATTCTGTTAAATGTGACATTCATGCTGATTTGTTTCCAGAAAGCGTTGATTTTATGAAAGCGAAATTTAGCAGATTTTATCCGGAGCTTAATAATGCAAAAACAATACTCGCAGTTTTAGAAGAAGAACGTTTGAAATTTCAGGAAGCAATCGGAAAGGGATTGAAAGAAATGAAGAAATACGACGAAATCGGCGTTAAAGAAGCGTTTTACCTTTACGAAACTTTTGGTCTGCCGTTTGAGCTGATTAAAGAATTAGCCCGGCAAAAAGTAAAAAATCTTAATAAGGGCGAGTTTGAGAAAGAGTTTGCCAAAGAATTTGAAGGGCATCAGGAAATTTCTCGCGCCGGCGCGGAGAAAAAATTCGGCGGCCACGGGCTTGTTTTAAATACAGGCGAGCTTAAAGCGGTTAATGAGGAAGAAATGAAAAAAGTAATCCGCTTTCATACCGCCACGCATCTTTTGCAATGGTCTCTGCGTGAGGTTTTAGGCAAAGATGTCAGGCAAACGGGTTCGGACATAAACGCCGAACGCTTGCGATTTGATTTTTCTTTTAATCGTAAAATGACGGCGGAAGAAATTAAAAAAGTTGAAGATTTGGCAAATGAAAAAATCAATGAAAATCTACCGGTTTATTTTAAAGAAATGTCAAAGAGTGATGCGGAGAAAATCGGTGCTTTGGCGTTTTTTAAGGCAAAATACCCCGATGTTGTAAAAGTTTATTTTATCGGCGCTGAAGAAAAAGGAAATTTGATTAGCGCGGAATTTTGCGGCGGTCCGCATATAAATAATACTTCAGAAATCGGCAAGTTTAAAATTTTAAAAGAAGAAGCAGTAGCGGCAGGAATTAGAAGGATTAGGGCGATTATTGAGTAAATTTATTGCGCGGGAGACCGGATTTGAACCGGCGATCTCCTCCGTGACAGGGAGGCGCTTTAGACCGCTAAGCTACACCCGCAAATGATTAAAGTATAATAGAACAAAAAGTATTTTATTTCAACTTTTCGACTAGTTTTTTAAATTTTTTACCTCTTTCTTTATAATTTGAAAACATATCAAAACTAGCGGAAGCAGGGGAGAAAATAATAGTAGTTGGTAGTTGGTAGTTGGTAGTTGGTAGTTTGGCGGCTTGATAGGCGAATTTTACTGCTGTTTCGAGATTTTTAGCTAATTTAAAAGGAACGCCGGATTTTATTATTGATTGCTTGATTTTATTTTTATTTTCGCCGAAAAGAACAATCAGCTTAGTATTTGAATTTTTTAATGCTTTAGCGAGAGGGGAATAATCTAAATTTTTATCTTTACCGCCGCAAATTAATATTTTGGCTTCATTAAAAGATTTTATTGCCGCAACGGCCGTAAATGGATTAGTTGAGGCGGAATCATTATAGAATTTTATATTTTTAATTTGGCGTATAAATTCCAATCGATGCTCTAATTCGCGGAAGTTTTTCACTACTTTTTTAATTATATTATTGCCAACGCCGATATTTTTAGCGATTGTTGCGGCTATTACGGCATTTTTGAAATTATGTTCGCCGGCGATTTTTAAATCTTCGTGTGAAAATAATTGAAATTTATTGATTGAAACCGGTATTTTTTTGCCTTTGCTTTTCTCGGCAATTAATCTTGAATATTTATTATCTGGAAAATAAAATATTTTATCGTTTGGATTTTGAAATTTAGAAATTGAGCTTTTAGCGCCAATGTATTCTTTGAAGTTTTTATGGCTGTCTAAATGGTCTTCAAAAACATCTAAAACAACAGTAATTTGAGGAGATTGTCTTATGTCCTGAAGTTGAAAACTGGAAAGTTCTAAAATAACAATTGAATTTTTCTTTATTTTTGGCAGTAATTCAATGGCCGGCTTGCCTATATTTCCAGCCAAATAAACGTCCTTTTTAGCAGCTTTTAGAATTTTATAAAGTAGAGTAGATGTCGTGCCCTTGCCTTTAGTGCCGGTAATACCGATTACTTGTGGTGAGGACATTCGGCTGAGCTCAGTCGAAGTCCCGTGCCGAACCATTTTATTAATTTTTTCAAAAAATATTTTCGTTGAACTTGAAATTTCAACTCCTTTTTTGATAGTATTTTGTATTTCTGGCAAATTATAAGGAATGCCCGGAGAGCGGAAAATAATGTCAAATTGTTCAAGATTTTTTAAATAATTTATTCCTGTTTTTAAATGAAGATTTCCAATCTCTTGGGGTATTTCTAAATTCTTATTTTTATCTAATATCCAAATTTCCGCATTTTTATATTGCGGTGATTTTTGTAGATATTTTAATATTGCTTTTCCTTCAAGACTAAACCCCAGAATTGCTATTTTTATATTAGGCATAATAAAAAAATACCCCACTAAAGCCATAAAGGCAATAGTGGGGATATTAGATAGAAATCAAAATGATAATTAATATAATAATTGATTAATATCGCTTGATAATGGTGCAGTTACAAGAAAAACGCCGTTTCGGTATTTTTTTCCATTTTTATCATCGCATCTGTAGCACCAGAAATTTTTAATATGGCAAGTGCAAAGAGTGATACTGTCTACGTAATAGCCTTTTTTAGTAATCAGATAATCAATGATAGCTACAAGATCAAGCCCTATTTTTCTATCGATTTTTTTTACAATACTTTCTTTAGCGAGTTCCTTAGGGATAATTGGTTTTAACATAGGCCATACGATATTGGAAAAAAAATCTTGGTCAAATGTTAGGCAATCAACGCAGATACCGGGTAAAATTTTTATTCTTGTTGTTGTCCATTTTCCGCCGCAGGTTTCCCATTGTTTCAAGAATTGTTCTATTATTCCTTGCGCTATAATCCGCCATCCGCCATGGAATAATCCTGATAAATTGGCATTATCGTCTCTAAAAACTATACCGGGACAACCGCCGGGGAAAAACATCAACGCGCCATTGCCTCGATAGATTATCCCTTCATAGAATAATAATTTTGTTTTTACTTCTGGTTGTTTAAGAAAAACTATCTCTGGCCTTATATCGGCTTTATTTATCATAATTAATTTTCTTTTATTAAGATAATCAATGTCATAGCCGATTATTTTAAGAATTTTATTAGATGATTCGAATGCCGCGTCATTTGTTTTGGGATAAAAATTACCCGCGTTTTTAAGGGTCATGCCAGCAATCGTTTCTTCGCTGATTTTAGTAATAATAAACTTCTTTTCCAGTCTAATCGTTTCTATCTTACGCATACGTCACCTCCTTTTTAAATTTATTCTTATTAGGTTTTCAAATTCATTTTATTGAATACTATAGTTAAATTATTAAAAATTCTTGCAAAAGTCAATATTTCTGCTATAATTTTCATTTATTATCTCTATTCCTATTTCGCTGAAATTTTCTGATGAGTCGGAACATTTCAGCGGGGTGGAGAAATGGTTATCTCGGGGGGCTCATAATCCCCAGAAGCCGGTTCAATTCCGGCCCCCGCAACATTATTGCCGGCGTAGCTCAGTGGCAGAGCGAAGGATTCATAAACCTTAGGTCGCAGGTTCAATCCCTGCCGCCGGCACCACGTAGGAAATTGCAAGTTTGAAGGGTTCGCCTCGCTTCGCTCGGCGACTAATTTGTATTCAATTTTGGGGGTAAAAACGAATTGGCGATTTCGCAAAATATGGTTCGAGCCGATGTTTTTCAGAAATGTTGTCATTTCCGTTTTGTTTTGAGAGGAAAGCAGATTAGCGGCTTGATTTAAGGATTTTACGAACTCACGAGCCGGTTCGAGCCAAGACAACC
>ERZ1292623.974-Hain-H51-01um-R1-974-length-28605-cov-8_pt1 | contig 28605 bp, 24 predicted proteins | sample MGYA00564398_ERZ1292623 | MGnify/ENA primary metagenome ERZ1292623 (study PRJEB36523, sample SAMEA6512633) | groundwater metagenome | collected 2019-01-07 | study: AquaDiva: Metagenomics assemblies of 32 groundwater samples | reverse complement strand
CTTTACAAAGAGGGGAAAAGGGATGAAATTAACCCACACTCTTTCCAGATGAGCCTAAAAAAGGAGATTCCAGATACTGTAAGGAGAATGATATGAAAGAGAGATTGGCAATTATAGTCGGCGGCGGCCCTGCGCCGGGCATTAATGGCGTGATAAGCGCTGCAACAATAGCAGCCGTCAATGAAGGCAAAGAGGTTATCGGGATACTTGAGGGATTCAAGTGGCTTTCAAAGGGGAGTAAAGATAAGGTAAGAGCGCTTACAATTGATGATGTAACAAGGATACACTCAGCAGGAGGCAGCATATTAAGGACATCAAGGGAGAACCCTACAAAAGACCCAAAGAAGATGCAGAATGTCTTAACAGCGCTCAATGAGCTTGGAATTAAATATCTGCTTACTATAGGCGGTGACGATACTGCCTATAGCGCCAGTGTTGTGGAAAAAGAGGCTAAGGGCAGGATTGCAGTTGCCCATGTGCCAAAGACAATAGATAATGACCTTCCTTTGCCAGGCGGCATGCCGACCTTTGGATTTGAGACTGCAAGACATCTTGGCGTAAGGCTTGTTCAGAACCTGATGGAGGATGCAAGGACAACAGGCAGGTGGTATTTTGTAATTGCCATGGGAAGGACAGCAGGGCATCTTGCGCTCGGCATGGGCAAGGCAGCAGGCGCAACATTGACATTGATTGCAGAGGAGTTTCCAGATGGAAAGATATCATTGCAGCAGGTATGCGATATGCTTGAGGCTGCAATCATAAAGAGGCTCGCATCAAATAAAAATCACGGAGTTGCCGTAATAGCAGAAGGAATTGCAGAAAGGCTTAATCCAGACGAGTTGGAAATATTAAAGGACATTGAGAGGGATGAGCACGGCCATATAAAACTTGCAGAAATCCCATTTGAAAAAATACTCAGGGAAAGGGTAAAAGAGTCATTTGATAAAAGGGGCATCAAGGTAAATATCATCGGCAAGTCCATTGGCTATGAACTTAGGGCAGAGCCTCCGATTCCATTTGACGCTGAATACACAAGGAACCTTGGGTATGGAGGCGTAAGATTTCTTTTGAATGGCGGCTCAGGCGCAATGATTATATATGACAACGGCAGATTAACGCCAATCCCGTTCAAGGACATGATAGACCCGAAAACAGGAAAGACAAGGATAAGGCTTGTAGATATAAAATCCGAATCCTATGCCATTGCAAAAAAATACATGATACGGCTTGAAAAGGAAGACCTTGAGGATAAAAACGTCAAATCACTTGCAGAGGCAGGTAAGATGACAGTGGAGGAATTTAGGAAGAGGTTTAAGGACACTGTATAATTGTTTTTCTTCTCATTACACTGCTATTTGCAAATCAATAAGCTCATAACCAACAAACGGTATAATACGCTCTCTTTTTTCCTCTGTCCTCTTAAGCTCAACTAATCCTATCTCCCTAAGATACGCTATGTCCTGTGATACATTCTTTGTATTTCTGTTAAGCAGCTTTGCAAGCTCATAAACAGATTTAGGGCGCTTTTCTTTTATCACATGCAGCATCTCTAATCTCTTTTCTGTTAATGCCCTTCTAAAGGCTTTCAGATTTTCAAAATAAATGCCTCTCTGCTTTTTAACCTTTTCCCCTCTTTCAAGTCCTTTCATGGCATCCTTTGCGCCCTCAAGAAAATCCTCAAAGCTCTTTATCCCTATTTTTACTTTTTTAACCCTCATTTTTAAACCTCCTTACATCCTTATAAAAATCTTCAAACAGCCTGTCTATGCTCTTAAATCTGTATGGTTCCTCTTTATCATGATAATGCCTGTGGTCTCCTTTGCCTTCTGCATTATCATAACCGATAATCCTTTTACCATTTACAATATAAACAAGTGAATATTTATAACCATAAGGTTTATCATCTGATACCGGGACCTGCCATACTTTAGCCTCTGCAACAGCGCCATCCTCAAAGTCAAATCTATCCTTCACTATAAGTTTGGCCTTCAATGAAATCCCCTTTAATAGGTATTATATACCATATATATAATTATTGTCAAATATTTGCTGGCATAAATCAGGTGATTATGTAAATTTTAAAAAGGTAAGCGGTTTATTTTGTTAGAAATGTTTGGTGGAGCTGAGCGGGATCGAACCGCTGACCTCCTCGTTGCGAACGAGGCGCTCTCCCAACTGAGCTACAGCCCCACTGATATTTTCTAAATTTTACTACTATTTAAAATAAAAAACAATGGAATTTAAATAATCCTGCAAAAGGCATCTGCAATCTCAGGGTCAAACTGGCTACCTGCCCCTGCCTTAATTGCCCCTTTTGCCTTCTCCATTGAAACAGTCTTGTACCAGGGCATTTCACAAGTCATAGCACCATAGCCGTCAGCAATAGCAATAATCCGTGATAGATAAGGTATCTCATCCCCTTTGAGTTTGTCAGGATAACCTGTGCCGTCATACCATTCATGATGGGAGCGAATGACAGGGGCAAGCCGCCGCAACGCAGCAACACCCTCAATAATCTTTGCGCCTGCAGATGGATGCCCCCTCATTATCTTCCATTCCTCCTCTGTAAAGGCATCGGGTTTTTCCAGAATAGCGCTTTTGATTGTCACAACACCTATATCGTGCAAGAGAGAAGAGAGCCTGAGGGTTTCCTTTTGTGTGTCATCAAGATTTAATGCCTGCGCCAGAAGCGAGGCATAGCGCTCTACCTTTTCTGTATGGTCGCGAAAGAACGGCGCCTTTATTTCTATAGCAGACAATATGGACTGTATATTGTTTATGTCATTATTTAAAAGCGCTGCAATCTCCATGGGGTTGTATTCTAAAACAGCGATTAGGGTCTCACGATAGAGAAAGACCCTGTTTCTCCCTTCCTTTTTTGCTGTATAGAGGGCCTGGTCAGCCCTTTCAATCAACAGTTCAATGGACTGGGCGCACTGAGGGAAACAGGCTATTCCTATGCTTACTGTAACCCCAACCTTTTTTTCATTATTTATTGAAAATGGCGAATTAGCAACTGCCGACCTTATCCTTTCGCCAACAATCCTTGCGCCATCAATACTGGTCTCAGGCAGGATAATGGCAAACTCCTCACCTCCATATCTTGCTGCAATATCAACCTGGCGAACCTGGCCCTTTAGTATTTTGGCAAGTGATTTTAAAACAGCATCGCCTGCAGGATGGCCGTGGCTGTCATTTATCCATTTGAAATGGTCTATGTCTATCATAAGCAGTGAAAAAGCCAGATTATATCGTCTGGCGCGGGAAACCTCCCTGTTAAGCTCATCCATAAAAACCCTGCGGTTTGACAAGCCTGTCAGCTCATCTGTATTTGCAAGTTCAACTGTCTTTGTGTAGAGCCTTGCGTTTTCAATGGCTGTGGCAGACTGCAGGCTTAGCATCATTACAAGGTCCATGTCCTTTTCTGAAAATGACCCGCCGCCCTTTTTATTTGCAACAAAGAGCCCGCCGATTACCTTGCCTCTTAACAACAGAGGTATGCCAAGAAGCGGCCCAATGAATGGATGGCCTGCAGGAAGGCCCTCAAAACGGGGGTCAGAAGATGCATTTTCAAGGTGAAGCGGGACGCCATCCTTCAGAACAACCCCTAAAAGACCCTTACCATCAGGGAATCGTTTTACAGGAAATTCCTCCAAAGGAACATTGCTCTTGAAATATTGTATCCCTCCTGCCTCTGGATTTAGTGTTACCAATGCAGCAAGTTCAGCCTTTACCAGTGATGATGCGTGATGGGTCAATCTCTCAAGCAGGGGTTCAAGCGCAAGGTCAGAAGCCATATCTGCAATCACCTCCTGCAGCACTGCCATCTCCTGAACCTTTTTTTGCTCCTCTTCAAAAAGCCTCCTCTGCTCCATCTGACTGCTCTTGAGATTTACAGCCATATTATTAAAGGCGGTGGATAGAATGCCTATCTCATCACTTCTTTTGGTTTCAATTGCCACATCTAAATCGCCCTGTGCAATCTTTTGTGATAATGCTGCCATCTCCCCAAGAGGCCGTGATATGGAGCGGCTAATAGAGCCTGCAATAACAGAGGAGATAACAAAGGCAATAAGAATGCCAGCCGTAAAAACAATCGTTACGCTTCTTTCCGCTTTCTTAGCTGCTATTCCTACATTTATCCGCTTCTCCTTTATGATATCAAATAATCTCGTTGCCTTCTCAGATGCAGGGTGGGCATATCTGTAGTCCATCTCCTCCATAAGCCTCATAGCCCGCTGATTTCCAATTGGCGAGGCAATATTGAATATAGCCTGTGTCAGCCTCTTTATCTCTTCATAGCCGATTTTTATCTCCCTTACAATTTCCTTCTCTTCCGCAGAAAGCTCTGCTGCCTCAATATCACGAAGCTTTTCTTCTACAATGGCTGACTGTTTTTTAAAATCCTTGAGGTATTCATCCCTCTTTCCTGTAATTATATAATCATTGGCAGGCATTGCCAGCCATGCAACATTGAACCTCAAGTCGCCTGCCATGGCCTGATGTCGGGCCAAATCATTTAATCTGCCAATATAAGAGGTAAGCTCCCTGACAGATAGGAATACAATAATGCTAAAAACAATTACAACAAAAATAACAGCCATAAATCCAAGCAGCAGCCTTGCAGATATTTTCATATTATTCCCTTAATAAGTTGCAACCCCAGAGGTGATTTCATTTATCCAGCGCTTCTCTTATCTTTTCTAAAAGGTCTGAAGGTGAAACAGGTTTGGCAATAAAGTTTAATCTCATTTCAAATATGTCTTCTCTCTTTATAATATCCTCAGTATACCCGCTAATAAATATGGTTTTAATATCAGGCTTGATATTTTTGAGCTCATTATAAGCCTCTCTGCCGTTCTTCTTAGGCATTATTACATCAAGGATAACTATATCTATCCTGTCCTTATTTTCCGTAAATCTGTTTATTGCATCCTCGCCGTCAACAGCCTCTATAACCTTATAGCCGAATTCCTCAAGAACGGTTTTTACAAGCCTTCTGACCTCCAGCTCGTCCTCTGCAAGGAGTATTGTCTCTGTGCCGCCTTTAGGAATAGCCTCCTTTTTTATTTCAGCAGATTCAATGGTAGATTCAATTATCGGTAGATATATGTTGAATGTGGCGCCTTTTCCTGATTCGCTGTTGACATCTATATAGCCGTTATGCTGCTTAATTATTCCATATACAATAGAAAGCCCAAGGCCTGTGCCTTTGCCAACCTCCTTTGTTGTAAAGAAGGGTTCAAATATCCTCTCCCTTGTCATCTCATCCATACCAATGCCTGTGTCTGAAACAGATAAGAGGACATAGGCTCCGGGTTTTCCATATCCGTGTGTCCTTACAAATACCTCGTCAACATTCACAACCTCTGTTTTTATAAATACAGTCCCTCCCTTTGGCATTGCATCCCTTGCATTGGCCACAAGATTCAGAAGAACCTGCTCTATCTGCCCGGTATCAGCCATTATTATTGTCCCTTTATCTGTAAGCGTAGTCTTAAACTCAACATTTTCTGTAATAACCCTTTGCAAAAGCCTTTCCATGCCCTTTATAATTTCATTAAGGAGCGCAGGCCTTATATTGATTATCCTTTTCCTGCTGAATGCCAAGAGGCTGTTCGTCATATTAGCCGCCTTTTCTGCTGCTGAGATTATATTCTGAAGATAAGAGCTTGACTGGGCATCATTATCATCTTCAAACTTCATCTGCAAGAGACTGCTAAAGCCTAATATTGCAGTAAGGAAATTATTAAAATCATGGGCAATCCCTCCTGTAAGCTGGCCTATTGCCTCCATCTTCTGCGCCTGCCTCAATTGTTCCTCAAGCCGTTTTTCATTTGTTACATCCCTCTTCACTGCAACATAATATGCCGGCCTCCCTTTAGAATCAGATACTGTTGAAATGCTCGTCTCTTCTTCAAAAAGCGTTCCATCCTTGCGTTTATTGATAAGAATGCCTGACCATGAACCTGTGGTTTTAAGCGCAAACCAAAGTTTACTGTAATATTCTGTATTATGTTTTTCGCTTTTAAGGATGTTCGGTTTCTTACCGATCGCCTCAGATGCTGAATAACCTGTATTTCGTTCAAAGACAGGGTTAACATAGACAATGTTTCCTTCAAGGTCAGTGATTACAACACACTCAGTTGATTGTTCTACTGCTGCGCTCAAAATAGCGTGCTTCTCCTCTATCTGCATCCGTTCCATTTCAGCGGCAGCGCGGGCGGCAAATATCTGAAATACTGATTTTACTATATGTACATTTAAAAGGGGTTTGGTGTGGTGGAGTATTACCATTAGACCCATAACATGGCCATTTGAGTCAAAAAGGGGTGTTCCGATATAGCTTTCAACACCCATATCAATCAGCATTTTATCTTTTGGAAATAACTGCTGGACATTACTCGGATAGTAGCAGGGGCTTGTTTGAATAACATTCTGGCATGGAGTATCTGCTAAATCATATTCAAAATTCTCGCCAATCCCGCCGTGGGCACATACTGCAACTGTCATTACACGATTATTGTCATTGCCAATGAGTTTACCTACAAAGGCATAATCAACCCCAAGAATCCGTGCAAGATGCTGAACAAGCAGTTTGAAAAATACATCCCCTGTAGCAGAAGAAACCCCATCAGCCAGTTGATGAATGACGTCCTCAAATTGTCTGTGCTCAGACTCTTTATGTTCTAACTGGGCAATACGGTCGTTGAGAATCTTTATATCTTCTAATAACTGTTCTTTTGTCTTGTTTTTAATAACAGCCACCTTAAATATAAAAATTGCTATATTTATAGCATTTAATTGATTTTTAAATATACCTAAAAAAGCCTATTATGTCAACCTAAAGCAATGAAATATAATTGGCAAAATGAGGGGTTATGCAAGGGCAGGCAGACCTTCCATGGATGGAATATTACGAAGGGCTTAGAAGGTGTAAAAAGAGAGCAAACCTGTTTTTTCATTGCCCCATTACACTTAACAAAAATGCCTTTTCAATCTTCATATTATTAGTCAGCCTCAAAAGGTCGTCCTTTGTTTTATTTGAGGCGTCAAGGATAATCCCTGTATTCCTGCTTAACGATGGGACAAGTTTTGAAGATGCCTTATCAAATGAAATCAGCAATGCATTTAACCGAGATAATTCTTCAGTATGCCTTAAAAACAAACCATTTACCCTCTCCATTTCATTTATTGCAATTGTATATTCCCTGACAAGGGTTTTATATGTCCCTCTATCCTGCATTTTTTTAAATGACTCAGTCGCATCTATAGCCTGCTGCAGGCTCTTTTTATAGGAGATTATCTGCTCACTGAGCTCAATTATTTCATCTAAACCCTTTTTAACAGATATAAGCGTCAGGTCAGGCGCATCCTTTTTAACAGCATCAGAGATGCGTGGATTATCCTGCACCTTTGTTAAAAAATCAATTATTGCAGGCATATTATCCTTTATTAAGCCAAGATTAAAGACAATCTTTTTTGAGATTTCAATGTCGCCGTATATAAGCTCCATCTTCTGCATCTCAATGTTTATCATATCTGCTGTTCTGTGTATCTTGTTCATTTTGCCTATATATAAAGAATAGAAAAACCAGAGAGAGACTGATAATATCAAAATGGCAGATATGAAGATAAAGAGATGTTGTGTCCATTTTTTATTTTCAATCTCTTCCTGAATCTTAATATTTAATCTCGGCTGTTCAAATTCTGTAGAGGTATCGCTATTTATAATCTCATCGCCCTTATCACTTAAAAATAGGAGGGAGGAGTCGCCGATGGTTATATCATCGCCTATCTCTAATTTCTTTGATTTAATCCTTTCCTTATTTACAAACGTCCCGTTTGTGCTGTTTAAGTCAACAATCCACCAGCCTTCGCTGTCCTTTTCAAGCCGCGCATGTATCCTTGACGCCTTATTATTATCAGCAAGGCTTATGTCGCAGGAAGACGCCCTTCCAATCTCAAGGACAATGCCTTTCAATGGAAAGGCCTTATCATTTTCACCCTTTATCTTTTCTATTATTTTATACATAATATTGCTCTAACAGGCTGTTGAAAAAATCATCAACAGCCTTGATTACACAGATATTTCAAGGAGTTTTAATCTGTGTAATCTAATCTTTTATCTGTGTAATCAGAGATTGTTGAGTTTTTCAACAAGCTCTTAAGCTTTAACCTCTGCCTTCCACTCTGTGAACCAGATTGCCAAGAATTTTATTTAAAACATTTTTCCTTGGGAGAAAAGAAATTATCTGGCTGCGCCTGACACCAATCTTATTTAATTCTTCTATTATCCCTCTATTGTTTTTGTCTATTTTTAATCCATTGTAAAATGCATTAATTGCCTTACGCCTATCTCCTCCTGCAAAGTATACCCTGCCAAGATTTAGATAGTAAGCAGGGTTATAAAACTCCTTTTTCAACGCCCTTTCACAAAAGATTGCGCCATCTCTATATCTCTTTTCAGCAAGTGCAGTAGCAAGCCCAAGATAAGAAAGATAATCTGGCGGCATATTATCCATATCATAGCCGGCCTTCTCAATCGCTGCCTTAATAGTATTTAAGGCATCCCAGTATTTTCCCTCCTTAAGTAATTTTATTCCTAATCCCAACAGCTCCTGAGGCTTAAGATTATCCATTTAATTCACCCTCCTATCTAAGATTGGATTTATCTTAACATTATTATCATCTAATTTATAAATTTCGCTGCTCATGCCTTCTTTATTAACCAATACCTTCCTTCCCTCAACCTTTAGCCTTCCCTCTGCAAAGAGCTGGATAGCTATTGGATATATCTTATGCTCATATTTTAATATCAGATCTGAAAGGCTGTCAACAGTATCATTATCCATCACAGGGACAACCGCCTGAATTATTATTGGCCCTTCATCCATGCCTTCTTCTACAAGATGGACTGTGCAGCCAGAGAATCTCACTCCATGTTCAAGCGCCTGCTTTTGCGCATCCAGCCCCGGAAACGATGGGAGCAGCGCAGGATGTATGTTCATTATCCTGTTTCTAAACGGTTCTATTAATACAGATGTAACAATCCTCATAAAACCAGCGAGCAGAACCAAATCAACCTTATGCTTGTTTAATTCTTCTACAACCTTTTTATCAAAATCCTCTCTGTTTTTATAATCCTTTGGACTAAGAGAAAGTGTGTGGATATTATTCTCTTTTGCCCTGATAAGGCCGTATGCATCTTTCTTATCGCTGATTACAATTGCAATCTCCGCATCTATCAACCCTTTATTAGAGGCGTCAATTATTGATTGTAGATTAGTGCCCCTACCGGAGATTAAAACGGCTAACCTGATTTTTTTAGACATACACTACCCTGTTTTCTCCCTCTGTTATCTCGCCGATCAAATAAACCTTTTCGCCGAGCCTCTCTGCCTTAGCCTTTATTTTATCAACCTCTTTATTTGGCGCAACAAGTATCATGCCTATCCCCATATTAAAATCACGGCGCATCTCATCATCATCTATATTGCCGTTCTTCTGGATATATTTAAAAACCGGCAGGACATCCCAGCTTTCTCGCTTTATCTTTGCCTGACATCCTTCTGATAATACACGAGGAAGATTTTCTGTAATCCCTCCGCCAGTAATATGCGCTATGCCTTTTATATCAATGTCCTTCATAAGCTCAAGAACCGCCTTTACATATATGCGGGTCGGCTTTAAAAGCTCCTCGCCAACTGTGCAGCCGAATTCATTTATCATAGAACTTATTTTAAGTCCCAAATGCTCAAAAAAGACCTTTCTTGCCAATGAATAGCCATTGCTGTGAAGGCCTGTTGATGCAAGGCCGATAATCTTGTCTCCATGAATAATCCTTGAACCGTCTATTAGCCTTTCTCTGTCAACCACGCCAACAGCAAAGCCTGCTATATCGTATTCACCTTCAGGATAAAATGACGGCATCTCTGCTGTCTCGCCGCCGATTAAGGCGCAGCCTGCCTGCCTGCACCCATCTGCAATCCCTTTTATAACATCCCTTGCCTTTTCAACATGTAATTTACCTGTTGCAAAGTAGTCAAGGAAGAACAGCGGCTCTGCGCCCTGAACAACCACATCGTTAACAGACATCGCGACCAAATCAATGCCGACTGTATCGTGCTTGTCCATCATAAAGGCAATTTTTAATTTTGTGCCAACGCCGTCTGTCCCTGAAACAAGAATAGGGTCTTTATATTTTTTGGGGTCAAAACGAAAGAGCCCGCCAAAACCGCCTATGTCCCCAGCCACCTCTTTTCTAAAGGTGCTGCGAACGAGCGGCTTTATCATTTCCACTAATCTGTCGCCTGCATCAATATCAACGCCTGCAGCCTTATAATCTAATTTTGACATACAAAGAACGACCTCCGCTCATATCTAATTTATTTGAATTATAATAGATATTAAAAGGAAGGTCAAATAGTATCATCCTTTATCCTTGACAATTATCATTGGATAAATTATTAATATATAAAATGAACATCAAAAAAAGCCCTCTGCTGTCATGGCTTGGGCAAAGAATAACAGCTATAATTATAGCAATCCTTCTGCCAATTCATATTATAGCCATTCCTTTTGCAGATAAAAAAATAAGCTTCTCCTTTGTTTCAGAAAGGCTCTCCCATGCAGAGTGGTTGATAATTGATATACTGCTTCTATTAGCCTGCATATATCACGGACTAAACGGCTTATACTCAATGACAATTGATTTTAGTCCTGATAAAAGGATTTCAAAAGGCATTCTATTTTTCCTCTGGTTCTTTGGAATCATACTGTCTATATACGGGTTTCTTGTCCTCTGGAGATTTGTCAGATGAAATATCTGAAAGACTTTATATTAAACAAACATCCTGGCCAGACAGCCTTCGGCCTGCACAGGATAAGCGGGTCAATCCTGATATTCTATCTCCTTTTGCACATAATGCTGCACAGCACTGCGCTTATATTTGGAAATGAGGCATACAACAATCTTGCAAAAACAATGGACAACCCATTGGCACATCTCTTAGAGCTTTTAATAATATCAACTGCCTCTTTTCATCTGCTAAATGGGCTAAGATTAATTCTTATAGATATCTTTCTTCTTACAAGATTTCAAGAAAAGTTATTTTTTGTTGTAAAGCTTGCAACTGCCTTTATTGTAATATATAGTTTATCAATCTATTTTGAGAGGCTCTTTTAATGTATAAATTTGATGCTATAATCATAGGCGGCGGGCTTGCTGGGCTTCGGGCTGCGTATGAGCTTGCTTCAAACAATATAAAGACTGCTATTATATCAAAAGTCTATCCAATACGCTCCCACTCCATTGCAGCACAGGGCGGTGTAAATGCCCCTCTTAACAATATTGAAAGAGAAATAGCTGATGATTGGGAAAAACATGCTTACGACACGATAAAAGGCAGCGACTATCTTGGCGATCAGGATGCTATTATTAAGATGTGCAAAGAGGCGACAAACAGAATCTATGAGATTGAACACTGGGGCTGTCCCTTTAGCAGAACAGATGACGGAAGGATTAGCCAGAGGCCATTTGGCGGACAAGGCTTTCCAAGAACAGCTTATGCAGCAGACAGGACAGGCCATGCAATGCTGCATACGCTCTTTGAACAGATAATTAGAATTAATGAAGAGAATAAATGCCTCACCTTTTTTGACGAATGGTTTGTAACAAGACTGATTGTTGAAGATAACTCTATAAGAGGTCTTATTGCCCTTGAATTAAAAATAGGGGATTTACATGCCTTTAAAACAGATGCAGTTATAATCGCCACAGGCGGCGCAGGAAGACTCTATGGCAAATCAACCAATGCCTTAATCAATACAGGCACAGGCATGGCAATTGCCTACTGGGCAGGCGCTGATTTGAAGGATATGGAATTTATACAATTTCATCCAACAACACTTTATGGCACAAATATACTTGTTACAGAAGGCGCAAGGGGCGAAGGGGCATATCTGTTAAACAAGAACGGAGAGAGATTCTTGTCAAATTATGATGACTCAAAGAAGTCAATGGAGATTGCGCCGAGGGATATTGTCTCAAGGAATATGATAAGGGAGATTAAAAAGGGTAATGCTATTAATGGCCAGTATCTCCTTCTTGATTTAAGGCATATTGGTAAAAAGGCGATAATGGAAAGGCTGCCCGGTGTTGTGGAGCTTGCAGGGAAATTTGCAGGGATAAATGCAATTACAGAACAAATACCTGTTGAACCCGGACAGCATTATACAATGGGAGGCATAGATGTAGATATAAACTGTCGAACAAAAATAAACGGACTCTGCGCAGCAGGCGAGGCTGCTTGTGTAAGTGTGCATGGCGCAAACAGGCTCGGCGGTAACTCGCTCTTAGAAACCATTGTATTTGGCGCAATAGCAGGAGAAAACACAGTAAAATATCTATCCTCAAACAAGAAAGGCAATAATTCAGCAATTCTTATTGAATCTGCTATAAAAGAAGAAAAAGAAGAAACCAACCATTTTTTTGAAAGAGACGGAAAAGAGAATGTCTTTACTCTTTTTGAGGAAATGAACAGCGTAATGTGGAATAATGCAGGCATATTCAGGGAAGAAGCGCAATTAAAAGATGGGCTTAAAAATCTAAGAAACATAAAAGAAAGGTGTAATAATATTGAAATAAGATATAAAGGCAAAAGGTTTAATTTTGAGCTTTACTGGTTATTAGAGCTTATTGGAAGCATTAATATTGCAGAGGCTGTTATAATGGGCGCTATTGAAAGAAAGGAATCAAGGGGCTCACATTATAGAAATGATTATCCAAAAAGGGATGATGAAACCTATCTTAAGCATACAATTGCATCTTACAGCCCAGAAGGAGCTAAGCTCAGCTACAAACCTGTTACGCTGGGATTTATAGGACCAGCAGAAAGAAAATATTAAATGCAAAACATAACCTTCAAAATCTTCCGCTTTGACCCTGAAAAGAACAAAGCGCCATACTTTGATAATTTTACAATCTCAGTAAGTCATGGCGATACTGTCCTTGCAGGCATGTTTTACATCCAGAAGACCCATGACCCTTCCCTTGCCTTCAGATTCTCATGCCGCGGCGCTGTGTGCGGCTCCTGTGCAATGCATATAAATGGAAAATACAGGCTTGCCTGTGAAACACAGGTATTGGAATTAAATGCTGATACAATAACCATCCAGCCGCTCGGCCATCTGCCTGTATTAAGGGATTTGATTGTTGACTTCACATCTTTTTATGAAAATTACAAACGCATAAAACCATATTTAATAGGAAAAGAGCCTGTGCCTGAAAAGGAATATATCCAGATGCCGGAGGAGAGAAATAAGATTGGAAACACCATTGACTGCATCCTGTGCGGCGCATGTTACGGCGCATGTGCAACTGCAGGGGTTAATAAAGAGTATTTTGGCCCTGCAGCATTATTAAAAGCAGAGAGGTTTTTAAGCGACTCACGAGACAGCATAGAAGATGACAGGCTGAGGATTGTTGATGATCTTCATGGCGTATGGAGATGTCATTCTATATTTAGCTGTCAGGATGTCTGCCCCAGAGAGTTAAGCCCTGCAGAGGCGATTTTAAGGATGAAAAAAAGGATTTTACAAAAGACAATTCTATAATCTTTACCTTTTCATTGCCTCTTTTACTTTTTTTAAAAAGCCTTTATCTGAAATTATCTCTTCATTGCTGATTCTTGCATACTCCTCTAAGAGCTCTCTTTGTTTTGCATTAAGTTTATCTGGAATCTGTACATTAATCTTTACAATCTGATCCCCTATTCCATAGCCTCTGATGCTTGCTACCCCTTTGCCCTTTAATCTAAAGGCTGCTCCGCTCTGCGTTCCTGCAGGTATCTTTAATTCTGTCTTTCCAACGAGTGTCGGCACATCTATCATTGTGCCAAGCGATGCCTGTGCAAGGCCAATGGGTATCTCGCAATATATATCATCTCTATCCCTTGTAAATACAGGATGCTCTTTTACAGTAATAACTACATATAAATCACCCGGGGGACCGCCGTAATTGCCGCTCTCACCCTCATTCGAAAGTTTCAGCCTCATCCCGTCCTCTACGCCTGGAGGAACCTTTATTGAAAGGATGCGCTCTTTTTTAATCTTCTTTGCGCCGCGGCATTTCGGGCATGGATTTGTTATAATCCTGCCTTCTCCATGACATTTGCTGCATGTTCTGCTGATTGTGAAGAATCCCTGCTGGAATCTTACCTGACCGCTGCCTTTACAATTAGGACAAACCGTCGGCTCTGCGCCAAATTCTACGCCCTTGCCATTACAATCAAGGCAGGTCTCCATCCTCGGAACCTTTACCTTCGTCTCATAGCCAAATACAGCCTCCTCAAAGGTGATATCAAGATTATATCTTAAGTCAGCGCCCTGCTCAGGCCGTTGGCCGCCCCTCCTGCTAAAGCCGAAGAAATCGCCAAATATATCGCTAAAAACATCGCCAAAATCCCTGAAGCCCTCAAAACCCTGTCCACCCATCCTGTGGCCGTAGAGGTCGTAGTTCTTCCTCTTCTGCGCGTCGCTTAACACCTCGTATGCCTCAGAGATCTCTTTAAACCTTTCCTCTGATTCCTTGTTTCCTTGATTTTTATCAGGATGAAACTGATGCGCAAGCCTGCGGTAGGCCTTTTTTACATCTGCCTCAGAGGCATTTTTCTCTACGCCTAAAACCGTGTAATAATCTTGTTTATTAGCCAATTCTTATCTACCTTATTTCTTGTCCTTATCAACCTCTTCAAATTCTGCCTCTACAACCTTCTCTTCCTTCTTTGCGCCTGACTCAGCGCCAGCGTCAGCGCCTCCTCCTGCTGTGCCCTGCTGTGATGCAGTCTTTTTATACATCTCCTCTGCAAGTTTATGCGAAGAGGTTGAAAGCAATGCTACCGCATTTTTTATAGCATCTATATCGTTTCCAGCCAATGCCTTTCTTGTATTCTCCATGGCCTCCTGAATCTTTACCTTTTCATCAGGCAATATCTTGTCGCCGAATTCTGCCAATGACTTTTCTACAGAATAGACAAGTGTATCTGCCTCATTTCGCACCTCTGCAAGCTGTTTCTTTTTCTTATCCTCACCAGAATGCATCTCTGAATCTTTTACCATCTTTTGAATCTCTTCTTCTGTAAGGCCGCTTGATGCAGTAATCTTTATGGACTGTTCCTTTCCAGTGCCAAGGTCCTTTGCAGAAACATGGACAATGCCGTTTGCATCAATATCAAATGTAACCTCTACCTGCGGCACGCCGCGCGGCGCTGGAGGTATGCCGACAAGCTCAAACTGGCCGAGCATCTTGTTGTCTGCTGCCATATCACGCTCTCCCTGAAATACCCTGATAGAAACAGCAGGCTGATTGTCTGTAGCAGTAGAAAATACCTGGCCCTTCTTTGTTGGGATGGTTGTATTCCTCTCTATCAGCTTTGTAAAAACGCCGCCGAGTGTCTCAATGCCGAGTGATAGCGGGGTAACATCCAACAGAAGCACATCCTTTACCTCGCCCTTTAACACACCTGCCTGTATTGCAGCGCCTACTGCAACAACCTCATCCGGGTTTACGCCTTTATGCGGCTCTTTTCCAAAAAATTCCTTTACAACCTGCTGAACCTTTGGCATCCTTGTCTGGCCGCCGACAAGGACAATTTCATTTATATCCTTTGCTGTTAAGCCTGCATCTGATAATGCCCTTCTGCACGGCTCTATTGTCTTTTGCACTAAATCATCAACAAGCTGTTCAAGCTTTGACCTTGAAAGCTTTATGTTCATGTGCTTTGGTCCGCTTGCATCAGCAGTAACAAACGGAAGGTTTATCTCTGTCTCTAATGATGAGGAAAGCTCAATCTTCGCCTTTTCCGCTGCCTCTTTTAATCTCTGGAGGGCCATCTTGTCTTTTCTTAAATCAATACCCTGATCCTTTCTAAATTCTGCAACAAGCCAGTCAATTATCCTCAGGTCAAAGTCATCGCCGCCAAGATATGTATCGCCATTGGTAGACTTTACCTCAAATACTCCTTCACCCAATTCAAGGACTGTAACGTCAAATGTCCCGCCTCCTAAGTCATAGACAACTATCTTCTCATCCTTCTTTTTATCAAGGCCATAAGCAAGTGATGCAGCAGTCGGCTCATTTATAATTCTGAGGACAGTAAGGCCTGCAATCCTTCCTGCATCCTTTGTTGCCTGCCGCTGGCTATCATTAAAATATGCAGGGACAGTAATTACTGCCTCTGTAACCTTTTCGCCAAGATAGTCTTCTGCTGTCTGCTTCATCTTTTGTAATATCATTGCAGATACCTCAGAAGGGCTGTAATTCTTGCCTCTTATAACTACCTGCTCGTCTCCGTTTGGCGCCTCTGTAATCTTATATGGAAGTTTTTTAATTGCATCCTGAACCACCTCAGAATTATATTTTCTTCCGATTAACCTCTTTATTGAAAAAATCGTATTTTCTGGATTTGTAATTGCCTGCCTCTTTGCTATCTGGCCGACAAGACGCTCTCCGCCCTCTGTTATTGCAACAACAGAAGGCGTTATGCGGCTGCCTTCTGCATTGGCAATAACAATAGGCTCACCGCCTTCCATTATAGCAACACAGGAATTTGTGGTTCCCAAATCTATTCCAATAACCTTTCCCATTTGTGCCTCCTTTTAAAGAAATAAGTCTTATATGCCCTATAAGGCCTATTTTTTATTGTTATTTTTCCTCACTCTCCTCTGAAACAACATCCTCTTTCTTCTCCAGCCTCTTTGCAACGTTTACCATTGCCGGCCGTAATATCCTGTTATTTAATAAATACCCCTTTTGAAACTCGTTTATAATAATATTATTATCATATTTATCTGTTTCTACATGGCTTACTGCCTCATGCCTCGTTGGGTCAAATGGCTCGCCAACAGACTTTACCTCTTCAACCCCTAAGCTGCCGAGCACATCCTTAAACTGCTTTATCGTCAGCTCAATGCCTGCGATTAATCCCTTTACATCCTGCAATTCTCCCTTTGACCCCTCAGATGACCCCTCAGACGGCTCCTTTGCATGTTCAACTGCCCTCTCAAGATTGTCAATTATAGGAAGAATATCCTTTATCAGCCGTTCATTTGCAGATTTAAGGAACTCTGCCTGGTCTTTAACCATACGCTTCTTGTAATTTTCAAATTCAGCATATAGCCTTACATATTTATCGTAGTTTTCCTTTGCCTGCTGAGACTTCTTTTCAATTTCAGACCTTAGGCTTTCAATTTCTATGGTCTGGTCAGAGGCAATGGACGGCTCTTCTGCCGCTTCTTTTGCATCTTCTGCTGCCTCTGAGGGTTCTTTGCCCTCCTCTTTAACCTCTATATCTTCTTTATTATCTTTCATTTTAATTATTTATTCCCTGCTAAATGCCTTTGTAAGCGTCCTTGCTGTTACATCTACAAGAGGTATTATCCTTGAATATTCCATCCTTGTAGGTCCAATTACGCCTATTGTCCCAAGCACCCTGTTGCCGTCCTTATAATTAGCTACTACCAGACTGCAGTGGCTTATTCCAATATTTTCATCGCCAATAATCACCTTAACGCCGTCGTTATCAAGGCACTTATTGAGAAATTTCAAGATAGTATATTTTTCTTCAAAGGTCTTAAAAAGCTGTCTCATCTTCTCTATATCATAAAACTCCGGATGGTCGAGGACATTTGCCTTTCCATCTAAAAATATATCTCCGATATCAAAGAATGAGTCCTCGCTATATTTGTTTATAATCCTTATTAACAGCTTATTATAATGGGCCTTGTCCATCCTCATGCCTTCTATTAGTTTATCCCTTATCTGGCCTATTGTGCAGCCCTCAAACTCATCGTTTATATATGCTGCAACCCAATCAAGGTCTTTCTGGGTGTAATCCTCGTCTACAGCAAAGACATTATTATGGACAATCCCTTCCTGTGATACAAAGATAGCCAATATGCTCCTGTTATCCAACATTATAAATTTCAGGTGTTTAAAGATAGTATTTGTAAAACGCGGTATGGTAACCACGCTTGTATAATGTGAAAGCATTGAAAGTATCTGTGATGTCTCATGCATCAATTCAGATATGTCCGTCCTTTTATTCTGATACCTTGCTAAAAACTGCTCTTCATCTATATGCTCCAAATCACTGTGGCTAATCAAGCTGTCAATATAATAGCGGTAACCCTTTTCAGTCGGAATCCTTCCAGAGGATGTATATGGATGTGTAAGAAAACCCAACTCCTCCAGATCTGCCATAATATTTCTTATGGTCGCAGGACTCAGCCAGAAATCATGTTTTTTTGAAATTGTCCTTGAACCGACAGGCTCGCCTGTTTCTATATAGGCTGTTATTACAGTCTTTAATATCTTTTGAACTCTTTCGTCCATTTTTAATTCCAATATGTCTTATATGTCCTATAAGACATATTTTTTAATTATAACATCAGCAAAAGACCATGTCAAAAACAAAAGAAGCCTTGCAGGGGCAATTCATGAATTGCCCCTACAGTATGGTTTAATTAATACATCCCGCCCATTCCGCCGCCTGGCATTGCCGACATAGCTGCAGGCCTCTCCTCTGGCAGATCTGCAATCACTACCTCTGTTGTAAGCATTAGTGACGCAACACTTGCCGCATTCTGGAGCGCGCAACGTGTAACCTTGGTGGGATCAATAATTCCCACTTTTATCATATCAACATATTCTTCTTTTGAGGCGTCAAATCCAACACTCGCCTTTTCAGCCTTTACCTTTTCAACTACAACTGAGCCTTCAAAGCCGGCATTCTCTGAAATCTGTCTGATTGGCTCTTCCAATGCCCTCTTGATAATATTTACGCCAATCTGCTGATCGCCGTGGAGTTTTAGTTTATCAAGGGCCGGGATGCAGCGAAGGAGCGCCACACCGCCGCCAGGGACGATGCCCTCTTCAACTGCTGCCCTTGTTGCATGAAGCGCATCCTCAACCCTTGCCTTCTTTTCCTTCATCTCTGTCTCAGTTGATGCGCCTACATTAATAACAGCAACGCCGCCGACTATCTTTGCAAGCCTCTCCTGAAGCTTTTCCCTGTCATAGTCAGAGGTAGTCTCTTCTACCTGGGCCTTTATCTGTTTTACCCTGCCCTGTATCTTTGCTGTATCGCCAGCGCCTTCTACAATTGTTGTATTGTCTTTATCAACAGTAATCCTCTTTGCCCTTCCAAGGTCTGTAATCTTTACATTCTCAAGCTTCAGGCCAAGGTCTTCTGATATTACCTGACCGCCTGTGAGTAGTGCAATATCCTCAAGCATTGCCTTCCTTCTGTCCCCGAAACCGGGAGCCTTCACTGCTACACAGTTGAGGGTACCTCTCAGCTTGTTTACAACGAGAGTTGCCAGCGCCTCGCCTTCAACATCCTCAGAAAGAATCAACAACGGCTTTCCCATCTTTGCTATCTGCTCAAGAATCGGAAGGAGGTCCTTCATGCTGCTTATCTTCTTTTCACAGATAAGGATAAATGCGTCATCCAATACCGCCTCCATCCTTTCAGGGTCAGTTACAAAATATGGCGACAGATAGCCCCTGTCAAACTGCATGCCCTCAACAACGTCTAATGATGTTGTCATGCTCTTTGCCTCTTCAACAGTAATAACGCCGTCCTTGCCGACCTTATCCATTGCCTCTGCTATTAAGTCTCCGATTGTGGAATCATTGTTTGCAGAGATTGTGCCGACCTGTGCAATCTCCTTCTTGTCCTGTGTAGGCTTGCTTAATTTTTTTAATTCATCAATTACTGTCTCCACTGCCTTTTCAATGCCTCTTTTAATATCCATTGGATTTGCGCCTGCAGAGACATTCCTCATTCCCTCTTTATAGATTACAGCAGCTAAGATTGTTGCAGTTGTTGTGCCGTCGCCGGCTACATCGCTTGTCTTGCTGGCAACCTCTTTAAGAAGCTGTGCGCCCATATTCTCATAAGGGTCTTTAAGCTCAATCTCCTTTGCAACTGTAACGCCGTCCTTTGTAATTGTAGGAGCGCCGAATTTCTTGTCAATTACCGCATTCCTTCCTGCAGGGCCGAGTGTAGCCTTCACAGCATCAGTAAGCTGCATTACACCCCTGAGTATAGCTGACCTTGCCCCTTCACTAAATATTAATTGCTTTGCCATTATTAAAACCTCCTTTGTAAAAATAAGTCTTATATGTCCTATAAGACATATATTTATTGTTATTTCTCAAATACCCCTAATATATCCTCTTCCTTAACTATAAGATATTCAACATTGTCAATTGATATCTTAGAGCCTGAATATTTGTCAAAGAGAACCATATCTCCAACCTTCAGACTTTTGACATCCTTGCCAACACCTTCTACCTTTCCCTTCTGAGGCTTCTCCTTTGCAGCATCAGGTATGTAAATACCTCCTGCTGTTTTTTCCAATTCCTCTGCATAACTAACAAATACCTTCTCACCAAGCGGTTTAAACTTCATAGACACTTCTCCTTTCTATAAATTAATTAAGATTAATAATATAAGTCATATATGACTTATAAGACCTATTTAAGTCCCTTTGGCCTACATACCGAGACCTTCACCTCCTTATCCATTTTTTTATTTATATAAATGCCTCTATTTATTAGCACTCATTTCAAGTGAGTGCTAATAATATATATATTTGACAAAAAAGGCAATCCTGAATTTTTGGGATTTATAGCTGTTTTAGATGATTATAGAGAGAATTGGTGGGATATTTAAGTTTATCTCAAAAAATCATAAATTTTCTTTAATTTTCTCTTATTTAATACTAACAATCTTTTCAAGGTAACTTCTATTACCTACAACATCAAATGCCTCTATCTTCAAGACCTCTTTATCGCCCTTTGCATTAAAAAAACCGCGAAATCTGCCAGCAGCATCTGCCTTTATTTTTTTGTCATTTATTGTCAGCTCTGTATTCGGCTCTGTCTCGCCTGTTATATAAAGGATAATCCCATTTTTCTCATTAAGAATAAGTATATTGCCAATAAGGATTCGCGGCGGTGTATTATCAAAGACTATCTTAAATGTCCTGAGGTCGCTGCTTGCGCCCTTGTATCCATCTCTATTAATCCCCCTTACACGCCAATAATATGCGCTTTGCGGCATTTCCTGCAGATATACACTCTTTTCTAAAAGGTCATCCTTGCTTATCAGCAAATCAACAAAATGTATATCCTTTGCTATCTCAAGATGATATTTTACAGATTTGCTATCTCCTTCCCACTTTAAGATAACCCCTGAATCCTCTATGCCTTTATAAAAAAACTCCTTCTGATTCTCAGGTGTGTAAAGGACAGGGCCTTCAGGCAGGTCTTTAATTTTAACAATCTCTTTGTTTGAAGAGATCTCTATTGCCTCTGCCGGCTTTACCTTGACATTCTCATCACTGACCTGAACATCAACAGAGCCTGTAAAGACCTTTATCTGGCTCGTCTGTTCATTGGTTACCTTTATTGCAATCTTTGCCTCGTCTTTGATGCTTGCAACTGCATTTGGCGTTTCAATATTAAACTTAGAACCAATGACCTCCGGCTTTTTAATATCAGCCTCAATATCACTCTCCATCAATTTGACTGAAGAGTGTTTTTCCTTTGTCCATGCATCCTCTGTCAGATTGCCTATCACAACCAATGAATCTGGCTTTATCTGTAAAATATTGCCGTCATCAAATGACACCTCTGCATAGGAATTGGAATATGTTCTTATGATATCCCTTGTGCCGAGTGATAAATCCTTGATTGCAGTATCCCATCTGAGCCTCCCCTCTTTTCTTACAGATACCTGTCCTGAGAAAAAGGAGAGCCGTGCAAATCTTACCTCAAAACGTTCATCCTTCTTCTCTTTTTCTATTCCTGAGAATTTTATCTTTGAATGAATGGTCAGGACATAATTGATAAAATCACCCTCTAAAGGATTTTCAAACTTATACATTATAAATATAAAGGCAAAAGAAAAGATGAGGATAGTGAAGGTAATTATGATAAACATGACTATCTTGTGTGGAATAATAATAACCTTCCAGAAAATCCTCTTCCATCGTTTATCCTGTATTATATTCTCATCTCTCATTTAAATCACGCCCTTTTCCTTTTCTATGGCTGAAATAAATCCCATGACAATCTCTGGGTCAAAGCGGGTACCTGACCATTCCTTAATCTTTTCTATAACACTTTTCTGGCCCATCGCCTTTTGATATGGCCTCTCAGATGTCATAGCATCATAAGTATCTGCAAGGGCAATTATACGGGCAACTAATGGTATATCCTTTCCAGAGAGGCCGTCAGGATAGCCCTTTCCATCAAACCTTTCATGATGATATTTTGCTCCGGGTATAATCTTTTTCAACTGTTTTATTGGCGCCATAATGCTTGCGCCTAACTGAGGGTGCTGTTTTATAATATTATTATATTGATCTTCTGTTATCATTGCGCCCTTCAGCAGGTGATCCTCAATGCCTATCTTGCCAACATCATGAAGCAAGGCGGCAATATTTATCATCTCAACCTCCTGAGGAGAAAGGCCAATCTCCTTTGCAATCATAGTAGCTATTGCTGCGACCCTTTCTGAATGGCCATGCGTATATGGGTCCTTGGCGTCAATTGCAGCAGTAAGCGATTTTATGGTGCTCACAAAAAGGTCGCGCATATCTTGGCTGTATTCATCCAATTTTTCAGCCATATAATTGAACGTAGCAGCAAGCTGGCCAATCTCATTCTTAGAAGATATATTTATTCTTTCTTTAAAATTTCCTTTTGCTATTGAGAGGGAAGATTCCGCCAGTTTTTGTATAGGAACGCTTATCTTATTTGAAAAGAACACAGCTATTATTGATGCAAGGATTATTGTCAATATCCCCCATATAGTTGTGGTCTTCGTCATTGTTCTCACAGAAAGATATGCATCTGCCTTTGGCTCCTGAACAATAACGCCCCATCCGAGATTTTTTACAGTTGCATACGCGCCGAGCATCTCCTTCCCGTCCTTATCCTTAAAGGGGATGGCTCCCCCTGTCTTGCCGACTGCGAGATACTTACCCACTATTTCTACATCGCTCATATTCTCCTGAGACTTCACCCTTTGCTTATCCCTGTGGGTTATAAGCCCGCCCTTTCTATTTACAAGATAGGCAAAGCCGTCCTTCCTTATGCTCACCATATCAACCGGAACGGAAATGTCTTTCAGGCTTATATCTGCCTTTAATATATTTGCTATCTGGCCGATGTCGTTTTTAATTGGAAGATATATTGTAAGAAATGGTTCAGGAAGATCAGAAGAGACATGGTTATCACCAATAAAAAGCTCTCCCTGCAAAGCCCGTTTTACACCAATATCGCGCTCTTCATTAATTGAGGCTTTATCACTTGTCTTTATTATAGTCCTGTAGGCCTGAACATCCTCTCTACCGCCCTTATTAATTACCGCAATGTTTAGGATATTGGAATATCTTTCAAGATAGAATATAAGGAGCCGCCTCCTTTGAAAGATATCAAGGGAGGAGCCGAGTCCCTGTGACTCGGCAATTATCTTAAGCTCATTTACAATATTCTCAAAGCGTATAGCTACCTTCTCTGCTGTATCATTTGCCAACTGTGTATGGAGAAGAAGAAGTTCATTTTCCAGGAACTCCTTATTTATCTTCATAAGATTAAGGCCTGTAACCACTAACGGCACAACTGCCATAGAAAGCATAACTGCCAGCAGCAGATAAATAAGCCTCTTTTGTTTTGGAAGCGGGTGTGGACCCCCTTTTTCTGATAACCTTCCTTCAATGGTTGTCAGCTTTCCATTTGCCATACAGACCTCATTTCTCTGATTGGGCTATACAGATATCATCTCTTGTTCTGTTCTTAACATTATACATTGCCTGGTCTGCAAGCCTGATTAATTCTAATTTAGAATTTGCATGGTCTGGGTATGTAGAGATGCCAAAGCTTGCAGTAAGTCTTGCATCTAAACCATCATCCCTTAAGAAGGTGTGTTTTCTTATAAGGTTCTGAATCCTCTTTGCTGTGCGGTAAGTGGTCTTTGTGCATGTATCCGGAAGGACAATAACAAATTCATCGCCGCCGTACCGTGCTATTATGTCCATATCCCTTAAGGCGCTTATTAATATCTGCGCAATCTCTATCAGCACCTTGCTCCCCATAAGATGGCCGTAATTATCGTTTATTAATTTGAAGTGATCCATATCAAGGAATATCAGGGAAACAGAGCCGCCGTCTTTCTTGCATTTTTTTATTTCCTCATCAAGCCTCTGGTCAAGGAACCTGAAATTGAAAAGCTTGGTTAAGTCGTCTGTAACAGCAAGCTCTGCGGTCATTTCATAAAGCATGGAGCGCTCAATTGCAATTGCAGCATGGTCAATCAATTTAAGCATAAGCTCCAATTCCTTCTGCTCAAAGCTAATGCCGTCTTTTTTGTTTATTAGCTCAAGCACGCCGAGCGTTTTATTCTTGCTGATGATAGGGACGCATAAAATAGATTTCGTTTTGAATTTTGTCTTTTTATCCACCCCGGAAAAAAATCTTTTGTCTTTAGAAACATCTGAGACAATCAACGGCGCCCCTTTCTTTGCAACCCATCCTGCAACACCCTTGCCCATCTTCAATCTGATATCTTTAATCTTGTCAACCTTCTCGCCTTTGGCAAGTTCAAAGTAGAGCTCATTTGCCTTCTCATCCACAAGCAATATTGACCACGCCTCTGACTTAACCAGCTTCTGGGCATTATCCATTATGATTTTTAAGATTTCTTTAAACTTTAAGGTAGATGTAAGGGCCTTTCCTACCTCAATAAAAAAGGAGAGCTCCTTATCCTTCTGTCTGAGCGATTCTTTTAAACCTTTATTTTCATTTTTAAGGAATGTTAATCTGCCTTCATTCATATCATTATTCCAAGAGGCTGCTGTATGTATCAGGCCTTCTGTCTTTAAAAAAGGGCCAAACCTTCCTTGCCTCTTTTATCTCATCAAGATTGATATCTGCAATAATTACTGAATCGCGGGAACCTGCAGGGCCTGCTATAAACTCGCCATTCGGGTCTACACAGAAGCTCTTTCCATAAAAATGCTGATGTTCCTCTTTTCCCACCCTGTTTATCCTAAATATGTAGACATTATTTGCAATGGCATTGGCTGAGATGACCTTAGCCCATCTGACAGATGAAGCATAGGCAGCAGCAGTAGGAGAAAATATTATCTCTGCGCCCTTTAGAGCGAGTATCCTTGTCCCTTCCGGAAAAAAATTATCCCAGCATATCTGAATGCCAATATTGCAGTATGCTGTTTTAAATACTGTAAAGCCTGTATCTCCGCCTTTAAAATAAAATTTCTCTTCCCAGTGCGGAATCATTGGGATATGCGCCTTGCGGTATTTCCCAAGGATTGCTCCATCGCTGTCTATTACAAAGGCTGTATTATAATAATTACCATTATCTCCCTTTTCAAAGACTGGACAGATTATGACCATCTTGTTCCTTGCTGCAATCTTTTTAAGGGTGTTTATTGTATCACTGTTTTCATCATCTGCAAAAGCAAAATTTGACTCATCCTTTGCAGAAGGAAACCAGTGCAGGTTAAATAATTCTGGAAAGGCGGCTATCTTTGCCCCCCTGTCAATTGCTATATCTAAAAGCTCTAATGCCTTATTCAGGTTTGCATCCTTATCTTTCTTGCAGCTTAATTGTATTCCAGCAACCTTCAGCAATCAGCCTCCTGGTATAATATACCTGATTACACAGATTTTAGAAAATGATTACACAGATTATATTCTTAAATCAGAGTAATCTGCTTTTATAATCAGTGTAATCAGACATTTTTTTATAATATGTCTTATTTTCCGCAGCATTTCTTGTATTTTTTTCCGCTGCCGCATGGGCATGGGTCATTCCTGCCAACCTTGTTGTCCTTATTCTGGACAGGGGCAGATTTTGAACCACTCTCTCCATGGCTAAATTGCATCCTCTGCGGCCTCGGCATCTGCATCCTGACACCCTCTTCTTTCACAGCCTGAATCTTAAACAGACGGTCTGCTGTCTCTGTCTTGATCCTGTCTGTCATATCAAGGAACATCTCGTAACCCTCTTTTTTATACTCTACAAGAGGGTCTTTCTGGCCGTAGCCGCGAAGGCCAATGCCTTCCTTTAAATAATCCATACCAAGCAGGTGGTCCTTCCACTGGGTATCAATTACATTGAGCATAACAGCCTTCTCAATCTGCCTTATCTGGCTGCCGAAATCCTTTTCTTTCTTCTCATAATATTCCTTAATGTTCTTTAATAATGCCTCTCTAATATCTTCATCATTATTTAGTTCAGCAGGTTTAATGCCATTCTCATTTAGACTTATTGAAAACTGTCTGAAAACAGCATCCTCAAGGCCGTTCAAATCCCATTCTTCCCTGTGCATCTCTTTACTGCAATATTCAGATAGAAAGCTGTCAACAATCTCCTCAGTTATCTCAAAGAGGTGTTCTTTTGGATTCTCTCCTGTTAAAACCTGGCGCCTGAGATCGTATATCACCTCGCGCTGCTTATTCATAACATCATCATATTCAAGGAGGTGTTTTCTTATCTCAAAGTTATGCGTCTCAACCTTCTTCTGGGCATTCTCAATTGCCCTTGAAACCATGCCGTGTTCAATAGGGACATTCTCCTCCATACCAAGCCTGTCCATTATCCTTGCGATTCTGTCTGAGCCGAATATCCTTAAAAGGTCGTCTTCTAATGACAAAAAGAATCTTGATGAGCCGGGGTCTCCCTGCCTGCCGGAACGGCCTCTTAATTGATTATCTATCCTGCGGGCCTCGTGCCTCTCTGTGCCAAGGATATGAAGGCCGCCTGCTGCTATTACCTCTTCCTTCTCCTTATCGCATTTATTTTTAATCTCCTCATAAACCTTCTGCCTCTCAGTCGTGTCCAAAGGCTTTTCAGTGTCCTTCTCAAATATCCTCTTTGCCAAGAAATCAGGATTGCCGCCTAAAACTATATCTGTTCCTCTGCCTGCCATATTTGTTGCAATAGTAACTGTCCCCTTCTGTCCAGCCTGTGCAACTATCTCTGCCTCTTTTTCATGATACTTTGCATTCAGAACAGAGTGCTTAACACCCCTTCTGCGAAGCATATCGCTGATCCTTTCAGATTTTTCAATAGATATCGTGCCAACAAGAACAGGCTGGCCATTTTTATGCAGCTCTGTTATCTCCTCTACAATAGCATTGAACTTTTCCTTTTCACTCTTATAAACAACATCTGCATAGTCAGCCCTTATCATAGGCTTATTGGTAGGAATCACCATAACATCCAGATTGTAAATCTTATTAAACTCTGCTGCCTCTGTATCTGCTGTTCCTGTCATGCCTGCCAATTTATTATAAAGCCTGAAATAGTTCTGGAAGGTGATTGTGGCAAGAGTCTGGTTCTCATTTGCAATCTCAACATCCTCCTTTGCCTCAACCGCCTGATGCAGGCCGTCGCTCCATCGCCTTCCAGGCATAAGCCTTCCTGTAAATTCATCAACAATAAGAACCTCGCCGTCTTTAACAACATAATCAACATCCTTCTTAAAAAGCGTATGAGCTTTCAATGCCTGAACAACATGATGGACAACCTCTATATTGGAGATATCATACATATTGCTAAGGCCAAGCATCTCCTCAACCTTTTCATTGCCAATATCAGTAAGCGCAACGCTCCTTGTCTTTTCTTCTATTGTATAATCTGTCTCTTTTTTTAATCTTGGAATTATCTTGTCTATCTTATAATATTTGTCTGTAGATTCTTCAGTTGGTCCGGATATGATTAATGGAGTCCTTGCCTCATCAATCAGGATGCTGTCTACCTCGTCAACAATTGCATAGTTCATCTCCCTCTGAACATAATGGGAGATGTCAAACTTCATATTGTCCCTTAGATAATCAAAACCAAACTCATTATTTGTCCCGTAGGTAACATCGCTCCTGTATGCTATCTGCCTCTCTGCATCATTCAAGTCGTGCTGGATAATGCCGACAGAAAGCCCGAGGAACCTGTATATCTCACCCATCCACTGGCTGTCCCTTTTTGCAAGATAGTCATTAACAGTAACAACATGAACACCCTTGTCGCTCAAGGAATTTAGATAAACAGGAAGGGTTGCAACAAGTGTCTTGCCCTCGCCTGTCTTCATCTCTGCAATCTTCCCTTCGTGAAGGACAATGCCGCCGACAAGCTGGGCATCAAAATGCCTCATGTTAAGCACCCGCTTTGAGGCTTCCCTCACCACTGCAAAGGCATCAACCAGCAGGTCATCAATGGTCTCGCCTGCTGACAGCCTCTTTTTAAACTCATTTGTCTTTGCCTTTAACTGCTCATCAGACAGGACGCTTATTGAAGGCTCTACGGCGCTTATCCTGTCCACAATCGGCTGGATCCTCTTCAGCTCCCTGTCATTCTTTGTTCCTATAACCTTTTTTATTAAAGTAGAAATCATTGTCTCTATATTCCTCTCATAAATTCATTATGGTTTTCAATACTTTTTGTATTATACCATAAAAAAAAAGATAAAAAAAGCCTGTTAAATATTCTATTCATCCAGCGGGCTTCG